>FLOH01000272.1_pt1 | contig 129735 bp, 124 predicted proteins | sample 756751 | NCBI WGS metagenome assembly FLOH01 (sample SAMEA4026879, study PRJEB14308) | marine metagenome | biome: coastal water; material: water | depth 74 m
TAAGAAACTCAGCACCGATTCCAGCAAGATCACGTTGCCCACCGAAAGCGTCGTGGCGACGATGATGGGGGAAACCAGATTGGGCAGGATGTGCACGCCCATGACCCGCAATGCGCTTGCACCCTGCGCCTGGGCGGCATTGACGAAGTCGCGTTCGCGCACCGAAAGGGCAGCGCCGCGCACTAGGCGGGCCACCGTCGTCCATCCAAAAAGGGCGACAATGGCAATGATGCGATAGAGGCTGACCTGTTCCGATTGAACCAACGCGTCGGGAAGGCCGACTTTTTCAAGATCGACCGCCGCCAGAACGATTAGCAGCGGCAACATCGGCAAAGAAATCACGCCATCGGTGAAGCGCATGAGCAGGGCATCGAAGCGACCACCGTAATATCCCGCCACTAGCCCGACGGCGGTCCCAATGATGGCTGCGGCAAAGGCCGCGGTAATGCCAACCAAAAGCGAAACCTGCCCGCCGTACAGAAGGCGGATCAATAGGTCGCGGCCCAATTCGTCGGTTCCCAGAAGATGGGCCGCCGACGGCCCTGAAAAACGGTTCATCAGATCGACCGCATCGGCTTCCACGCCGAGTATCCACCCAACCACGGGGGCGGCCAGCGAAACAAACGCCAGAACCGCAAGGACGGCGAGGCTTCCCAGCGCCAACCGATGCCGCTTGAAACGCGCCAGTTGAGGGAATTTGCCGATCATCGGTAAGAAACCCTCGGGTCCAGCCACGCGTAAGCCAGATCGGCCAGCAAATTGCCCAGAACGGTCAGCGTCGTCGCAAACAACAGCGAAACCAACGCCAGATTGAAGTCGTTGCCCATGATGGCGTCAAAGATCATCTTGCCCATGCCGGGATAGGCGAAGATGGTTTCGGTCACCAGCGCGCCGGAAAACAAGAACCCGAAATCAAGGGCGATAATGGTGACAACCGGGATCATGGCGTTCCTGAGGGCGTGTTTCAGTAACACGCGCCGCCGCCCAATGCCTTTGGCCATGGCCGTGCGGATGTAGTCTTGGCGCAAAACCTCGATCATCGCCGAACGGACATAGCGGGTGTGGCCGCCGACACCGGCAATGGTTAGCGTGGCTGCGGGTAATATCAGATAGCTGAGGCGATCGAAAAACCCGCCGTCACCAACCGTCATCGTTCCGCCTGCGGGAAGGATACCGAGAACCACCGAGAAAACGATTATCAGCAGAAGTCCCAGCCAGAAAACCGGTACCGAAATCCCGGCGAAAGCCAGCAAATTGACCGCGTAATCAACCCGCGAATAGGGCTTCGCCGCTGCCAGTACGCCCACCGGAATGCTAATCGCGATGGAAACGAATATGGCCAGCCCCAACAATTGCAGGGTGTTTCCAAGGGCCGGGGCCAATACCTCCAGCACCGGCCTTGCATGAACACGCGAATACCCGAAATCACCACTTGCCGCAGCTTCCAGCCAGTTGCCATAGCGCTCAAGGATCGGCTTGTCCAATCCGTAAAGGGCGCGCAGGCGGGCGGTATCTTCTGACGTAATATCCGGGTTGGAACTGATCATCAGGTCGATGGGATCGCCCGGCATCATTCCCATCAGCCCATAAATGACAAAGGACATCAGGCCCAGCACCAAAACCGATTGCCATAGACGATGGAACAGAAAACGCATCATAGCCGCACCTCGTCCTTCAGGTGGCAGGCCGAAAGGTGATCAGGATAGCCGACAATGGGTTCCAGTGGGGGGCTGTCCAGAAAACACGACGCACGGGTGATCCAGCAGCGCGGATTGAACGGGCAGCCTTGAATTTCATCGAGAACGCTGGGGACGTCGCCTTGCAGGGTGTCGCCAATGTGGCGTTTTCCTCGCCCCACCACCGGGGCTGCCGCCAACAGCGCGCGGGTGTAGGGGTGGTGCGGGTTATTGAATAAATCCTCGCCGGGTCCGGTTTCGACAATGCGGCCCAGATACATCACCGCCACCCGGTCGGCGATATGGCGCACCACCGTCAGGTCGTGGCTGATAAACAGATAGGTCAACCCGTGCCTGCGCTGCAAATCGGCCATCAGGTTGAGAATCTGCGACTGGATCGACACATCAAGTGCCGAGACCGGTTCGTCGGCGATAATAAGGCTGGGTTCGGGGGCCAGCGCGCGGGCGATGGCGATGCGCTGGCGCTGCCCGCCGCTGAACTGATGGGGATATAGGTCCATGTCGGCTGTACTTAAGCCCACCGATTCGGCCACCTCGAAAACCCGTCTGTGCTGACTTTCAGCATCACCGATGCCGTGAATGACCAAAGGTTCGGCAATGATCGCACCCACGGTCATGCGCGGGTTCAACGACGCAAAGGGGTCTTGGTAAACGATTTGAATGCGCTTTCGCAGCGGCTTCAAGGCGCGCGCACCCAAATTTGAAATCTCGTGCCCTTCAAACAGTACGGTTCCGGCATCGGGCTTGCCGAGCAGGGCCACCATCCGCGCCAAGGTCGATTTACCGCAACCGCTTTCGCCGACAAGGGCTAACGTTTCACCTTGGTTGATATGAAAACTAACGTCGTCGAGCGCGCGAACGATGCCCGCATCGCGTCCAAACAACTGGTTGCCCTTGAGCGAAAACTGCTTGCGAAGCCCGCGCACCTCAAGAAGGGGGGGGGTCATGGTGCCACCTTCAGACAGGCGACCGAACGGCCTCCGCCGGCGCGTTTCAATTCGGGATTGGTTTCGCTGCAGATATCTTCGGCCAACCGACATCGATCGGAAAATCGGCAACCTTTCGGCAAGGCCCGCAGGTCGGGAACATTTCCCGGCAAGGCTGGCAGGCTGGCCACGCGGCGATCCAGACGCGGCAGGGTTTGCAACAGGCCAAGGGTATAGGGATGAAGCGGTGCGCCAAACAGCATAGTGGCGGGCGAACGTTCGACGATGCGGCCCGCATACATCACCATAACGTCGTCGGCGATTTCCGAAACAACGCCTAGGTCATGGCTGATAAACAAGATCGCGGTGCCCAGTTCGGCCTGCATTTCCATCATCAAATCAAGGATCTGGGCCTGAACCGTCACATCCAAGGCGGTGGTTGGCTCGTCGGCGATCAGGATGTCGGGCCTGCAAATCAGCGCCATGGCAATCATGACGCGCTGACGCATGCCGCCCGACAGTTGATGCGGAAAACTTTTCGCCCGTGTCTCGGCCTTGGCGATGCCGACGCGCCTCATCATTTTCACGGCGGCGCTCCAGGCTTCGATTTTTGGCGTGGCCAAATGAACGCGCAGCACTTCGGCAATTTGGTCACCGACGCAAAAAACGGGGTTCAGCGCGCTCATCGGTTCCTGAAAAATCATCGCTACCCGCCGCCCGCGAATTTCGTCGATCTCGCCCTCGTCCATATGGACAATATTCCGCCCACCAATAATGATTTCGCCACCTTCGATACGGCCCGGCGACGGCAGAAGGCGAATCAAGGAGAGCGCGGTCATCGTCTTTCCGCAGCCGCTTTCCCCGACCAGCCCCAAGGTCTTGCCGGGAACAAGATCGAACGAAACCCCATCGGCGGCGCGCACCACCCCCAAATCGGTGGCGAACGAGACCGTCAGGTCACGAACTTGCAATATCGCATCGCGCGGCATTGGTTCTCCCGGCAACTATCAACAAACCGGGCGGAAATGTGCACGTTTTTCAACGGTTTGACAAATGCGTGTTGCACCAATGACGGATTGGAACTCCACCTCGGTCGATTTCAAATCATCGCTTGAACCGCCGAATGACGCTCGTTAAGGTTGATTTCAATGATTTGGACGGGATGGTAAACGAAAGGAATGATGATGGTTATGGGTTTTTCTATTAGAAAGGTCATGTTTGCAATTATCGCCAGCGTCGTATTGATTTTCCAACCGGCTTGGGCGGACGACAATGCAAAGCGGAACGATATCCTTCAACTGATGAAAATGACCGGAGCGCTCAAAATAGCTGACAAAATGGCGGTCGCCACCTATCAACAGATAGCGAATGCGATGAAGAAGGCTAACAAAAATATCCCGAAGGACGCTCTGGAGATTGCAGAAAAAGAAGCTAAAACTTTTTTTCGTAGAAATATGGAAGGCGCACTAACGGCGACGATTCCAGTATACGAGCAATACTTTTCTCACGGCGAGATAAAAGACATCATTGCCTTCTACAAGACGAAGACAGGGCAAAAGACCATTCTGGTAATGCCTCAGATGCTTCAGCAATCGATGCTGATTTCCCAACAGTATTTCACCAAACTCATGCCCGATTTCCAGCAAGGGCTGGTCAAAAAGTTGCAAGCCGCAGGGTATAAGTGATTTGAATAGGGGGTGGATGTCATTCCACCCGCCAGTTCTCGACCCAAAGCGTTGTCGGGTACTGATGGCCGGTGGGTTCTACGCCTTTTAGCCATTTGGGCAGGATGAAGGCGTTGGCGCGGTAATAAAGGGGGATGACGGGGAGTTCTTCGACGTAGATTTCCTGTAATCGCCGCCACATTTCGCGGCGTTTTTCGCGGTCCAGTTCGTTGTCTATTCTTTCGATCAACTCGTCCATTTCGGCGTTTTTGAAAGCCGTGTAGTTCTGGCCCGAGAAGTTGTTGGCGGGCGTCGGGATGTTCTCTGAATGCAGCGTTGTGCGCGGCACGTTTTCGGGCGAGGAAATCCAGGCGAACATGGCCATCGATTTGAAACGGCGCTCGGTCAGGGTTTGGCCGAACAAAACGCGGGCCGGTTGGTTGCGAATGCGCACGTCGATGCCAACGCGCTTCCACTGACTTTGTAATACCTGTTCGACCAGTTCGCGGGTGCGGTTGCCCGCCGTGGTCATGATTTCCAGGCGCAACGGTTCGCCCGCATCGTTGTAGCGTACGCCACCGCGCATTTGCTTCCAACCGGCTTCGTCCAGCAGTTCCGCCGCACGGGCCGCATCATGAGCGTAGTGGGGAACGTCGTCTGCGTAAACCCAATCCAAGGGGCTAACGCTGGAATGGGCGACCGGCTGGCGTCCGGCGAATAACTGTTGGCTGATGGCCTCGCGATTCAGGGCGTGAATGAGCGCCTTGCGCACCCGTTTGTCGGCGAGGATCGGGTTGTCGAGATTAAGGTCCACATGTTCGTAAATGAGCCCAGCCTTGTAGTGAAAGGCGAAACGCTGTCCGTGGCGCTTTTCCAGGGTCAACGCTTGATCAACCGTGACCCCCAGTTCGCCCGCGATCATGTCGATGGAACCCGAAAGCAGGTTGGCTTCAATGGCCGCAGTGTTTTCGATAACGCGCACGATAATGCGTTTGAATTTTGGCTTTTCGCCCCACCACGTCGGATTGGGTTGCAATACCACGTGGGAGCCCGAGGTGACTTCGGTGATCCGGTAGGGGCCGAAATAAAGTCCCTTGTTCACGGTGTCGGTATCGAAAAGGGTGCGGTGTTTGTATTCGGCTGGTTCGCGAAACGCCGGTTTCTCCAGATGCGCCGGAAGAACGTCAAAATCGTTGATGGCGGCGTACTCAAACGTCAGCTTGTCGAAATGCATGGTGAAGGTTTTTTCGTCCTTCACGTCAATTTTGTAGAGCGAGCGGTACAGCTCCATGTTGCCGATGCCGCTTAATTCGTGCCGCCCGACGTCCCACGTGAACGTGATGTCTTCGGTGCTGACCGCCCGACCATCGCCCCAAACGGCGTCGGGTCGGATGGTGTAGGTGACGGCAATGCCCTGTTTGCCTTCGGGTGTTTTTTCCGGTGTCGCCAGCCCGTTTTCAATGGACGGAAGCCTGGTGCACAACATGCAAATCAGCTTCCAGTTTTTATCGTAGGTGGTGAGCGGGCGGCGTGTCATGGCCAGCACGTAGCTTTTGGCCATCATCGCATCAATACTGGGATGGAAGGTGGACGGGAATTGGGTAATCCCGATCACCAGTTCATCCTTGGCCGCGCGCGCATTGCCCGATAGCGCCAGGGCGATCCCGATAATCAGTATCAATGAGCGGACCATGATACCCCTTAATATAGGAACCCTTCGGGGAACGGCACGTTGAAGATTTTGGAGAATACCCCGTAGAAAGCGGCGCACACGAAAATTGCGGTCAAAACGTTGCGCGCCAGTTGTTTTTTGCGGGTGTCGGGCGAGGCCAGTATCCATCCCAGCGAAACAAGAACGACAAAGGTGGTCGAGAAAAAGCCGACATAGGGCATCAGGGCCACGTAACCGACGGAAATGCCAAGCGCCGCCATAGCAGGGCCACGCTCGGCCTTTCGTGCCTTCGGTGCGGTCTCTTCGGTGCCTTCGGCGTGCAGGACAGCGGCTTTGACCAAAAGTCCGACCGAAACCAACGCAATCAATGCGGCACAAACGCCCGGCACGACAGCAGTCTGCAGTTCAACATCCGTGAGCCGCGAGACGGTCAGCGCCGCAAGGGCCAAACCGGGAATCCCCAACCAAATATTGGCCGCCACATGGCTGACAACGCCGGATTTCGCCTTGGGTTTGACTATCAAGGCTTCGTCAGGTGCGTTTCCGCGCCATCGCGCCCAGTTTTTGATGATAAATGGCCACGCTACCGAAATGACGGTCAAAAACACCAGCAACAGCGACAACGGCCGCGTAAACAACAACTCTGTCAGGCTGCCCGTGGCGCGGGACAGCATCATCGATTCAACAAGTCCGCGCTCCATGATCGGCCCCAGAATGACGCCCAGGGCGATGGGTGCGGCGGCCAAGCCCACTTTCATTCCGGCATAAGCGATAAGGCCCAGCACCAGCATCATGCCGACGTCGAACGGGCTGTTTCGACCGGCGAACGCGCCGACGACGGAAAGCGCCAGAACCACCGGCATTAACAGGTTGGTCGGCAGGTTCAGCGCGCGGGCGTAAATACGCGAAGCCGAAATGCCGATGATGAACATCATGGCATTGGCCAAAAACAACGACAGAATGAACGTATAGGTGATTTCAGCGCCGTGGCCGGTGAAAAGCTCGGCCCCCGGGCGAAGGCCGTGCAGCAGCAACGCGCCAAACAGAACAGCGGCCTGCGGCGCACCCGGAATACCGAGGGTCAGAAGCGGAACCAGCGATCCTTCGACGGCGGCGTTGTTGGCGGTTTCCGAGGCAATCACGCCCTGAATATTGCCCTTGCCGAAGCTGTCCTTGTCTTTGAACGAAGCCGCGCGAACCGTCTCCTGATACGACAGAAGGCCCGCCACATTGCCGCCAGCACCCGGAATAATGCCGACGATGACGCCGATCACCGAGGATCTGACCAGATTGCTCCATTGCCTGAGGACGAACATCATCGTTCGGCGCGTGCATCCGGGTTCGGGCTTGTAAAGAACCAATCCCTCCTGCTCGCGGGCCTTTTCGGCCATGGAAAGAACCTGCGGCACACAGAATAGACCGATGAGGGCGACGATAACCTCGACGCCGCCCAACAGGTCCGTGAGATCAAAAATCAGCCGCGCTTCACCGGTGCTGGGCGACAGGCCGACGGTGCTGAGCAAAACACCGAACAATCCGCCAAGAAGGCCCTTGTACAAGGATTTAGCAGACAGGCTGGCGATGATGGTCAGGCCGAGAATACCCAGCCAAAAGTATTCCGGCGGACCGAATTTCAGTGAAACGACGGCAAGCGCCGGGGCAAAGAACAGCAATACGACGGTGCCGATCATGCCGCCGACGCCCGATCCCGTTGCCGCCGCGCTCAAGGCTTCCTCGGCCCGTCCCTGCGTGGCCATGGGGTAGCCGTCAAAGGTGGTGGCGATGGCCGCTGGCGCACCGGGCGTATTAATCAAGATGGCCGCGATGGAGCCGCCGTACATGGCGCCCACATACACCCCGCCAAGCACGATCAGGGCGGATTCAGGAGACATTCCGTAGGTAAACGGAACCAGAAGTGCAATTGCCATGGTTCCGGTCAGGCCGGGAAGGGCACCCACGAGAATGCCGCCCGAAACGGCGGCAAACAGCCACAGAAGATTGTTCAACGCGAAGATATTCGCGATGGCTGGCCCTAGCCACTCCATGGGGCACCTCGATTTGAATTTCGTTGGAAAAACCACGGGCGGTGCGCATCAGCACCGCCCGCAAAGTCACATGTCATCGGCTTATTTCAGGAAACCGCCGTCCTTAAGGACTTTCATGTACTGCGCCCGGCGCATTTCCACGAACTTGGCGTATTCGTCGGGTCCGATATTAACAAGGTGGAAGCCCAACTTTTCCATGCCGTCGATGAAACCCTTTTGCGAGGCCGCGTGGCGAAGCGCATCACCCAACATTTTAATGCGATCCTTGGGCGTGCCGGCAGGAACCGTCACGCCGCGGTCGATGCCGCCAATCAGGTTGAGGCCCGATTCCTTGAACGTCGGAACGTCGGGGAAGTCGGCCAGGCGTTCTTCGGTGGCCACGGCCAGAACCCGCAATTCTTCGCGCTTGTTGGCGAAGATGAAGGTGCCGCCGTAAATGGCATCAACGTGTCCGCCCAACAAGGCCGCCGTTTGCGGGGCCGCGCCATTGAAGCTGACATAGCTGGTATCAACACCGGCCATCTGACCGAACTGCAAATAACCAAGATGGTTGCCGGTGAATTTGCCGGTGCCGCCGATGGATACTTTTTTCGGGTTGGCTTTAGCGTAATCGACCAGTTCTTTGAGGGTTTTGAACTTGCTGTCCTTGCGAACGGCAATGCCGCCCGGCGATTGGGCATACAGGAAGACCGGGGCCAACTGCTCGGTCTTGTATTTGACGCCCTTGGTCATCAGCGGCTGAACGACGATGTGCGGAAGATTGGTGACCGCCATCATGTAGCCGTCGGGCTTTTCCTGCGAAAGCATGGTCCAACCAACCGCGCCGCCGCCGCCCGGACGATGCTGGGCAACGATTTCAACGCCGAGTTTTTCTTCGAGTCCCGGACGAAGAAGAATCACCGCCGTATCCGACTGTCCGCCCGGATTAAACGGAATAAGGAACTTGATCGGTTTATTCGGGAATTTATCGGCACTGAATGCCGGACCTGCCGCGCTGGTAGCCAACAAAACCAAAGCCGCCGCAGCCATGTGAGTGGCTACGGAAATCGTTTTTCGCTTTAACATCGTTTCTCCCCCGATTTGGTCATTGTGTGATTTTTTGTATCCTCGTTTTGGACGCTAACAAAATTGCGCGATCAACACAACGCCGGGTGAGGCGGGAGAAGTCTAAACAGCGTCGATTTCATATCGCGGAAAAACAAAACGGCCGGTCCCCGGGGGAGAGGACCAGCCGTCTTTTTGGCAACAACGGATCAGCGGATCACATTGGGCCGACCGGTCTTGCGGTCGAACTCCAAGCGTTGCACCAGAGAGCCATCAATGGTCACAATCTCGGCGGAAATGGTGTTTTCGTCCTTTTCCACGACCTCGCCCAGTTTCAGGTTCGGGTTGCTCCACATGGAAAGGCGCGCCGCAACGATGCTTTTAATGCTATCCACGGTGACCGGGGCGGTGATGGCAGCTGGGGCAAAGCCCATGCCCATACGGTATCCCTGAGCGCCATAGCCGCCGCCCATCTGGTTTCCGCGCATGCCATAACCCATCTGGCCGCCGTGCCTGCCGTAGCCACCACCCTGGTGGTACCCGCGCATGCCGTAGCCCTTGCCGTAACCCATCTGGCCGCCGCGCATGCCAAATCCCTGACCGTATGCCGGCTGGTTTGAAGCAGCCTGATTAACTTTGGTCGGGATTTCCATGGTGCGAACGACGTTTCCGCTGGCATCCAGCATCTGGGCCGAGATGGTGTTCTCGTCTTTCTGCGTGACCTCACCCAGCTTGAACGGAGCGTTGGGGTTTGCGGCGTGGCGGGTTTCAATGAACTTCTTGACTTCATCCACGCTAAGCGTTCCGTCCTTGTCAGCATCGCCCCAGACCGCTCCCGGCCAGCTGTTGGCGGTGCCAGCACCGCCCATCATCCAACCGCCACCCTGGCGGCCCATCATTCCCCGGCCCTGGCCGGGGACCATGCCATAGCCCATGCCGTAGCCGGGACCGGCGAAACCGCTCTGCCCGTTGATTGGATGGGCCACTGTGTCGCTGCCGTTAGCCAGCACCAGACCGAGTGCAACGGCGGCAACGGCGGTGGCGGAAATATGGAAGGTCTTGCGTTTCATGATGATCTCCATCGCATTGGTGAATTGAATTGACGCCATTAAACCGTCCGACTGTTGCTGGCCGATTGCGGGAAAAGCGGTTTTTTGTAACTGAACATTTCAGCGGGGGTGCCCGAAACAACCCGTAACGGAATTTTCCGCGCATCGACGCCCCGGTGACGTTATATTCACGTCATGGAAAGTACACCGCACATCCTCGTGGTTGATGACGACCGGGAAATTCGCGATCTTCTTGCGCGTTTTCTTAGCAAACACGAATACCGCGTCACCACCGCCGCCGATGGCCGTGAAATGGCCAGGGAATTGAAGAACTGGGCCATCGATCTGATTGTCCTAGATGTCATGATGCCCGGCGATGACGGATTGACGCTTTGTCGGAATCTCAGGGCCGAATCCGATACCCCGGTCATCATGCTGACGGCCATGGGCGAGGAGATGGACCGTATCATCGGCCTTGAAATGGGGGCCGACGATTATCTGGCCAAACCGTTCAATCCGCGCGAACTTCTGGCCCGTATCAAGGCGGTACTGCGCCGTGCCGATTCGCAGCCGGGCCGCCGCGCCGTGCGCGATTTGGACGAAGGCGAAGGCGAAACCGTCGTCACCTTTGCCGGTTGGCGGCTAAATCTGGACCGGCGCGAACTTTTCTCGCCGGACGGATCGCGGAATGAACTTAGCGGCGGCGAATATGAATTGCTGGCTGCCTTCGTGTCGCGCCCCCAACGTGTATTAAGCCGCGAGCAGCTTCTGGATCTTGCGCGCGGACGCGATTCGCAACCCTTTGATCGGGCCATCGATGTGCAGGTCAGCCGATTGCGCCGCAAAATCGAGCCCGATGCGACCAAGCCCGAATTCATAAAAACCGTTCGTGGCGGGGGCTATATGTTTACCCCGGCGGTGGAACGTCTATGACGAGGTTTTGGCCCCAAAGTCTGCTTGGGCGCACGGTTCTGGTTCTGCTGCTGGGATTGGTGGGGTCCAATCTGGCCGGTTTCGCCTTTTACTGGGCGGATCGTTCGCAATCCCTGACCGAGAGCCGCACCGGTCAGATCGCCGGACACATCGCCTCGATTACCGCAATTGCCGAGGGAATGGCCGAACGGGACCGTCGGGATATTGGCCGCGAAATGCGCGGAACGGGCATGCGCGCCATATGGACCCCGGAAAAACCGCTCGCCGGTCAGGATTTTCTTAGCCCATGGGCTGCGTCACTGCGTTCCGCCCTGGCCCGCGAAATGGGGGAGGGGGCAAAAAGACGGATCAGGGTAAGTGTTGTCGATTCCGAGGAATTGAAGCAATTGGTTCCCGGCCCGCTGTTTGGCGGTGGGCACGAAGGGATGATGCAGGGCATGCGGCGCGGAGGCGGCGCTGGCCGTGGTTTTGGATTGCGCGACAATTCGCTTCAGCGCATCACCGCCGTTTCGCTTCGCATGAATGACGGAAGCTGGCTCAATTTTCTGACCCCGACCTTCGGCGCCATGCCGTTCTGGTCTTCCGGCATATTCCTGCCCATGCTGGGCGCAACGTTGGCGGTTATTGTGCTTTCGGTTTGGGCCGTTTGGCGGGCAACGGTGCCGCTGGCGCTGTTCAGTCGTGCCGCCGAGCGTCTGGGGCGAGATGTCAACGCCCCGGAAATGGCCGAAAAAGGCCCGGCAGAGGTGCGCCGAGCCGCGCATTCATTCAATGAAATGCAGGGACGGCTGCAAAGTTTTGTCGCCGACCGCACCCAGATGTTGGCCGCCATTTCGCACGACCTGCGCACACCGATTACCCGCATGACACTGCGCGCCGAATTTGTCGAAGACGACGAACAACGCGGCAAGATGCTTGCTGATTTGACCGAGATGGAGACCATGATCGCGGCAACCCTTTCATTCGCCCGTGACGACGCAGCGAACGAGGAAAGGGTGCAACTGGATTTGGCCGAACTTCTACGGTCGTTATGCGACGGTAATTATTTGGGTAACTCGCATGTGACGTTTTTTGGTGCTCCGCTGGCTTTAAGACGGGTGTTTGGCAACCTTATTGGCAACGCGGTGAAGTACGGCGGAAGCGCAAGGGTCGCACTGATCCAGGAAAAAAATTCGATCATCGTCACTATCGACGACGACGGCCCTGGAATTGCCGACAGCGAAACCGAAAGAGTGTTCAATGCGTTTTATCGGTTAGAGCAGTCGCGAAGCCGCGAAACCGGCGGGGTCGGCTTGGGGTTGGCTGTGGTCCGCTCGATTGTGCGCGGCCACGGCGGCGACGTAACCCTGTCTAACCGCGACGGGGGCGGCTTGCGGGCAACGGTAACACTGCCGACAGACTAGGCCCCGCGGCCACCATGGGCCACAGACCAGGAAACCGGATCGGCCAGGAATTCACGAACCCCCTGGATAGCGGCGGGCGGGAAATCTTGCCCGGCTTCGGCTTCGGCCAGAACGTCGGCCCATGTTGCCAGGTAGTGCAGTTTAATGCCTTCCTTGGCCAGGTCTTCCTCCGCCCCCTTGAATATGCCGTAGAAGAAAACGACGAAGGCGTCGCTGACTTGGGCTTCCGCATTGCGCAGCGCGTTGACAAAGGTCAATTTGCTGGCCCCGTCGGTTGCCAGATCTTCTACCAGAAGCACACGCGCGCCTTCGGCCATGGCGCCTTCGATCTGCGCATCACGGCCAAAACCCTTGGGTTTCTTGCGCACATAGAGCATGGGTAGGGATACGGTTTCGGAAATCCAGGCAGCGTAGGGGATACCGGCGGTTTCGCCCCCGGCCACGGCATCGAAACTTTCCCATCCGACGGCGCCGCCGACACACTCCACGGCCATTTCCATGATTTGCCGCCGCGCATCCAGAAACGAGATCACTTTGCGGCAATCGATATAAACCGGGCTGGCCCAGCCGGACGTGAAAATGTAGGGATCTTCGGGACGGAAATTGACGGCCTTGATATCAAGCAAAAGCCGTGCAGTACGGCTGGCAAACTGGTTTTGGGCGGTCGGCATGGAAATCCCCCGGCGGCGAAGTTGATCGTTCACCACTGTTTAGAATCTTTCCGCCGAATTTGAAAGCTTAGAGCATTTTCAGCCCGAATTGGATCATTCTGACGTGGCCGGTTAAGGCCGGGTTAGGAGAGCCTCGCAGCGCCTAGCCTTTGCTACGGGGAAGAGGTTCGACGACGCCCCGGCCTTAATCGGCCCGCCCGAAGGGTGCGCAGCGGCGGCCGCCCGCGGCGTTGTTCCGCTCGCCCGTAGCAAAGGCTACGCGCTTCGCGAAACGCCTAGCGGATCATTCCACCGAAGCGCATCAGAATGATTCAATTCGGGCTGAAAAGGCTCTAACCCCTGACCACCAGAACCGATCGTGTGGCGTGGCGAACGACCCTCGCCGCGTTGGGTCCCAAAAGGTAGTTGCCCATGGCCGGACGGTGCGATGCCATGACGATCAGATCGGCATCGATATTATCGGCCAAATCGAGAATCGACCGGTAAACCGATCCGTGAACGACGTGCCATTTCACCTTGAAGCCCGCAGGAATGCGTTTTTCGATGAATTCCGTCAAGCCGTCCTTCGCCGCCGTGACGAGCTTTTTTCCCGCGTCCTGCGCCATGTAAAGGTTGACCAACCCCAACGGAAGGTCGGGAACCACCGTCACCACATGAAGTTCCGCGTGAAACGCCTGACAAAGTTCTAGCGCCGAGGGCAGGGCCTTTGCCCACGACGCTTCGTCATGAAGATCGACGCTCAATAATATTTTTTTATACATGGCGATTTAAAAACCCGTCATCTCGTGTAGCCCTTCAAGTGGTCGATGTACTCAGGCAGGAACAAGGATACCTGCGGCACATAGGTGATGATGACCAGGAAAATGAGCAGGATTATCAGCCACGGGAATGCCGCGCGCACGACCCAGATAATACTGTTGCCCGTAATTCCCGCCGTCACGAACAGGTTCAGCCCCACCGGCGGCGTAATCATGCCGATTTCCATATTCACGACCATGATGATGCCCAGATGGATGGGGTCGATCCCGAGTTTGACCGCGATCGGAAACAGGATCGGTGCCATGATCAGCAGAATCGCCGACGGTTCCATAAAGTTGCCAGCCGCCAACAGCAGAATATTGACGACGATCAGGAACCCCCAGGCGGGCAATCCCCAAGTGGTGATGATCTCTGCGATGGCGTGAGGAATGCGTTCGGTGGTCAGCACATGAGCGAACAACATCGCGTTGGCGATGATGAATAGCAGCATGATGCTGACCTTGGCGCCGTCCAGAACGACGCGGCGAACATCGGGATTGAAGAACGACCGGGGAACCGCCCACGCCATCTGCACGGCGTTCCGGCCAAACGCATTTGCGAACGCCTCATCGGCTTTGCGCCAGGGGACACCCTTAAGCGGCCCCATGTCGCGATACCCCAACACGGAAACTGCGAATGCGTAGACCGCCGATACGGCTGCCGCCTCGGTCGGGCTGGCAATGCCGCCGTAAATGGAACCCAGCACGATGACAATCAGCAGGATGCCGCCCGAGGCACTGAAAGCGGAGGCAAAGATTTCGCGAAAACCCGCCCATGGCTGGGCTGGCAGGCCCTTGATCCGGGCCGCGATGTAAATCGCGATCATCAGCATGCCGCCCATCATTAAGCCCGGAATAAACCCGGCCATGAACATGCGCGCCGCAGAAACCTCGGTTGCCGCCGCGTAAACGAGCATGACGATGGAGGGCGGAATCAGAATGCCAAGCGTTCCGGCGTTACAAATCACACCCGCCGCGAAACTCTCGGGATAGCCGGTTTTGACCATGCCGACGATAACGATGGAACCGATGGCCGCGACCGTCGCCGGAGAAGACCCCGACACCGCAGCGAACAGCATACAGGCCAGAACCGAGGCCATCGCCAGTCCACCACGGACATGGCCGACGATCGATACCGCGAACCTGATCAGTCGCCTTGCAACGCCGCCGGTGGAAAGAAACGTCGATGACAGAATAAAAAACGGAATGGCGAGAAGCGTGTAATGAGCCGTGAGCGCTTCGATCAACTTCAAGGCGACCGAGGCCAACGAATCGTTGGAAAATAAAAGAATGGTCGAAACGCTGGAAAGCCCGAGCGCAATGGCGATCGGCATGCCCAGGAACATGCATCCGAAAAGCGTCACAAAGAGAAGGACTGTCGTCATACCTTGGCCTCCCCTGTCTCTTCGCCTTCCAGTTCCTTCAACGCCTCCCCGGCCTCGTCGGCAAGCCGGAACCCTGTTGCCTTACCGGTGGCAAAGGCCAACATGAGTTGAAAAAATCGCACCCCAAGGAGAACGAAACCAATAAGCAAAATGGAATGAGCGACCCATCGTTGGACGGGCACGTCTTCAAGTTCGATGCCGATCATGTGCATCTTGCTCAGATATATCCAACCACCGTAAATGAACAGCCAGCAATAAAAGAGGCACAGAACGGCCGCCACGACGCTGACCCAACGGCGAATGGCTGGCGGGATCATCTTCACGATGGCGTCCACACCGATATGCGAGCCGACCTTGATGCCGTAGGACGCCCCGATAAGGACCAACCAGGCCGAAATATGCAGTGTGACTTCTTGTATCCAAAGAAAGCCGATATTGAATCCGAAGCGAAACACGACTTCGATGAATACGAGTACGGTCATGCCGACCAGGAGGAGGGATATAATTCCCTCCTCCAGCCGATTCACAATGCGTGATAGCATTAGATCATCTGCCCATATAATTGGGTGAACGTGACTTAGCTGCCTGCATTCGCCGCGACGGCGGCGTCAATAAGATCCTTACCGATCTGATCTTCAAATTTCTTCCAAACCGGCTTCATCGCGTCGACCCACTGACCGCGCTCGGCATCGGTGAGCATCAGGATCTTGCTACGCCCGGAATCCATGATCAATTTACGATCACTGGTCGCCTTATCGAGGGCAACCTTGTTGCCGTGCGCGATGGCTTCGTCGAGCGCCGTCTTGACCGCAGGGCGAACATCTGCAGGCATTCCTTTCCAGAACTCCGTGCTGGTCACAACCAAGTAGTCAATCAGCCCGTGGTTTGACTCGGTGATGTAGTCCTGCACCTCGAAGAATTTCTTCGAATAAATGTTGGACCATGTGTTTTCCTGACCATCAATGGCCTTGGTCTGCAACAGGGTGAAAACTTCCGAGAAAGCCTTTTTCAACGGAACGGCGCCAACCGCTTCAAACTGGGCGGCCAGAACGTCAGAGGTCTGGATGCGGAACTTAAGCCCCTTGGCATCGGATGGGACGCGTAACGCCTTGCTGGCGGAAAGCTGCTTCAATCCATTATGCACGAAGCCAAGCCCGGTCAGGCCCTTGCTTTCCATGGACATCAGTAACTTTTGTCCGGCTGGGCCGTTCTGGAACCGCTCGGCGGCATAGATGTCCTTGAACAGGAACGGCAGATCGAAAACCGGAAGTTTCTTGGTGTATTTGCCGAATTTCGAAAGGGACGGGGCCGCCAATTGGACATCGCCCAACAACATCGCAGGCAACACGGTGTCGTCGTTGAAAAGCTGCGAATTGGGGTAAACCTCGACGACAACTTTGCCGCCCAGCCGTTGGGCAATGAGATCCTTGAATTTATTGGCCATCTGGCCCTTAGGCGTATTTTCGGCGACAACGTGCGAAAATTTGATGACGATCGGATCGGCCGCTTTGGCCACTGGCGCCGTTACCGCAAAAGCGATCAGCGCAACTGCAAGAGTAAGAAAGCGCATTTTGTGTCTCCCTATCATTTCCCGATTCGGGGTCAGTTTTTTTCCGTGATAAGCCTCATCATTTCTGGACGCCCTTGATTATTTTGGTTTTGCGTTTCGTAATTAATTTCATTAATAACAAATTTTTTTTCGAATAACAAAACTAATCCCGTGTGGGTCAAATTCATGGAAATTGCGCCGTTTCGAAAATCCCCCCTCCGATAGGGGTTGACCAATTGCCCACCGCCCCATTAACACCCTTTGCATGAATGCAAATCGACGAAACGGTCGCGCACCTGTGATCTGGGTGCTTCTCGATGATCGGGCTGGAAACAGAAGCCAATGCCTTGGCGTGGCCGAGGCGTTGGGCCACCGGTTTTTTGCCCACGAACTAGAGTATGTGGCTGCGGCGGCCTTGCCCAATTTCTTTGTCGGGGCTTCGTTCGGCGGGCTTACGCCGTCCAGCCGCATCAATCTGGTGGCACCCTGGCCCGATCTTGTGATCGCGGCGGGCCGACGCACTGCTCCCATCGCTCGCAAGATCAAAAAGGACAGCGGGGGGGCGACAAAGTTGGTTCAGATCATGTACCCCGGCCATACGGGAGCCGATGAATTTGATCTGATCGCCGCCCCCCGTCACGACGGCATCGCGGCCAAACCCAACGTGCTTGAAATCACCGGCGCGCCGCACCGGGTCAACGAAAAGAAGCTCGCGGAAGCCGCCCTTGGATGGCAACAGCGGTTTGCCGATCTGCCGAAGCCGCTTATCGCATTGATCGTCGGCGGTTCGTCGCGCAGACGCAAATTCACCAGCGAAATGGCCAGCGATCTGGGCCGTATGGCTGCTAAAATGGTGGCGGATTCCGGAGGTTCGCTGCTGGTCACGACATCGCGGCGTACCGGCGAGGCGCAAGCCGCTCTTTTGGCGGAAATCAACGACCCTAGTTTTGTCTTCAAGTGGGGCGATAGCGGGGAAAACCCGTATTTCGGCTTTCTGGCCCTAGCCGATACGGTGATTGTGACGGGGGATTCGGTTTCTATGGTCTCGGAAGCCTGTGCGACACCGGCCCCAGTCTATATCTACGGGCCAAAAGAATTGACCCCGCAGAAACACGCAAAGCTTCATCGGGAGCTGTTTGAACGAGGGTTCGCACGCCCCCTGGGTGATGCCTTCACCCAATGGACCCACGATCCGCTCAACGCCGCTGCTGAAATCGCGGCTGAAATCCGCAACCGATTCGGGATTTGACGGGCGCCCCTCAAACCGCCTTTGAATGGCGTGCCTTGCCCGACTCCAGGTATGTATCAAAGGCCGAAGCCACGAGACGCACAAAGGGGCGGCCCATTTCCGTCACCGCTATCTCGTCTCCGGCAATCGAAATAATGCCATCGGCTTCAAGGCGTTGAAGGTGGGCCAGTTCGTCACCGAAAGTTTTGGAGATGTCCGCACCGCCGGCAACTTCACCAAGGTTGACGCGAAGATCGCACATCAGGCGTTCGATGATAGCAGCGCGTATGATGTCGTCGGAGCTCAACTCAATACCGCGAGCAGTGGCAAATTTCCCCTCTTCTATGGCGCGTGCGTAGTCACGTAGCGGCAAAGTGTTCTGGACGTAGCCCTGGCGAAGCGAACCAATGGCCGAAGCCCCCATGCCCAACAGAACCGGTGCGCTATCGACCGTGTAGCCCTGAAAATTACGATGCAGGTTGCCGTCGCTAAGGGCCGTTGCCATGGAATCGTCGGGGCGCGCGAAATGATCCAGGCCAACGGCCACGTATCCGGCGGCGACAAGCCGGGCCGATGCCGCACTCGATTGTTCCCAACGCTCCACAGCGCCGGGCAGGGCCGCCTCGTCTATCAATTTTTGATGCGCCCGCATCCACGGAACGTGTGCGTAGCCAAACAGCGCCACCCGTTGCGGTTTGAGCGTTAAGGCCAGATCGACCATTTCGAGAACCCGTTCGGTCGTCTGGTGCGGCAGTCCGTACATCAAGTCCATGTTCAGGTTTTTGATGCCGTGCGCTGCCAGCCATCCAATCACCCTTTGCGTTACATCGTAGGGCTGGATGCGATTGATTGCGTTCTGGACCTCGGGGTGAAAGTCCTGCACGCCGATGCTGGTTCGGTTGACCCCGGCTGCGGCTAGATCGCGCACGTAGTCTTCGGTGGTGTCTCGCGGGTCCATTTCAACGGCAATTTCGGCGTCTTCGGCAACGCTGAAGCGGCTCCGAATTCGATCAATGCTGCGCATCCAATCGGCACCCGTAAGCATGGTTGGGCTACCGCCGCCCCAGTGCAAGTGCTTGATCGGAATGCCCGCCGACACGTTGCCCGCGACCAAATCAATTTCCTTAAGCAACGTATCAAGGTAATCGCTTACCGGTTTGTATTTATTTACAATTTTTGTGTAGCAACCACAAAACGAGCACATGGAATCGCAAAACGGAATATGGAAATACAGTGATAAATCGACATCCCGGGTCAGGCTGTTCAGCCAGTCACCGTATTCCTTTGGTCCGACCGCATCCGAAAAATGCGGGGCCGTGGGATAGCTGGTGTAGCGCGGCACCCGCAGATCGTAACTCTCGGCAAGATTTGTCGTCATGGCGATTCCAAATTTTCTGCTATGCCACGAATTTGGCCCTGATTATCAGGAAAGCAACCGAAATCAGGGGTACCAGATTTTAGCATATTTGCCGACACCGGGTTTCCTTGACCAAAAATGAGGCGACGATGGCAATGACGGCGCAGCCCGCATAGATCAAAAAAGCCATCTGGTACGCTCCGGTATCATAGATGCGCGCCCCGGCCTCCATATGGCCGTCCCAAAACATGTCCAGAATCAGCCCCATAACCGGTTGAAATACGGCGCTGACCGCCATGGCGAGGCAATTCATCGTTCCCATGGTGGCCGCAGATACGGCGGCGCGAACATTTTCGCGGCCCGTAGCGTAGGTGACCACCGAGGCACTCCCGGCAAACCCGTTAAAAAAGATGAGAAACAGAACTGCGTTTTTAGGCAGGTCGGGAACGTACACCACTGCCAGAATCGCCGCGAAGGAGCCCACGGTGCTGAACAGCACTGGAATTTTCCGACTTTTCATGCGATCCGAAAGCCAGCCCACCAGCGGTGCGCCGATGGCCCAGCCAATAAGCAGCAAAGAAGTGCTGGAGGCGGCTTCGGTACGGGTCATGGCGAAGGCGCTCATCATATAGGGAACGCCCCACAAGCTCGCGAAAGTCAGCAGGGGTACGCTGACCGCCGCAATAACCAACCCCAGGTACCAGATCTGCGGGGTTGAAAGGACCTCGCGCAGATTGTTCCATATGCTTCCTTCGGCACGACGACCGCCGTTTCCCGCTGTTTTTCCTGCCGGATTGCGAACTACTACCCAGAACGCAATGGCCAGCACACCGCCGTACCCGGCTGCCGCGATAAGGGTTTCGCGCCATCCGTAGGCGTCGATAACTTCGGCCAACGGCGCTTGTCCCGCGACAGCCCCGCTCATTCCGACCATTGCCGTCACCCCGGCCATAAAGGCGAAGCGGCTGGGGGGAAACCAGATTGCAATCAGGTTCAAGGTGCCGATCCAACCGAATGCCGCACCGGCACCGATCATGGCCCGCCCGACGTAGGCGATAACGAGGTTGTCCGCAGTTGCGAAGACCAGACTGCCCAGGCCACAGAACGCGGCTGCCACCGTCAAAACGCGGCGCGGCCCCCACCGATCCAGCATCAGGCCCAGCGGTATCTGAAGGGCTGCATAGGGGTAAAAATAAAGCGCCGACAGGGTTCCCAGGATGGCTCCGCCAACGGCGAAATCCCGCATCAGTTCGCCGACCATGACCGCAGGCGCGACTCGGTGAAAAAAGGCATAGAAAAACAATAACGCGCCAAGCCCCCACACCGCCCAAGGAAAAAGCGGGTGCGTGCGGTTTAGGGCTACGCGCCGAGGCTCAGGGGCTACGCGCCGAGGCTCAGGCGATTTTGTCGGCATTGTGTGTTCGAACTCAGGCGTTTTTCATCCGCTCGAATAGCGATTGCAGGTACCTTCGGTCCATCGCCTCCATTTCGCCTTCGGAAATATCTTCGCGATATCCTTCTAGTTCTTCCCGCAGGGCGTCCGACACGCCTGGAATCTGCAATATGCGTTCAATCAGGTTGAGGGTTTCGGCGTCGTCCGGCGCGTCGCCGGGAGGTGCCTCCAACTCGGGTTCGCTATCCGTCATTGAAACGGGTTGATCGTCGTCGTCGTCGCCGCCGACCAGTAGGTCGTTCCAGTCGTGGCCGGCACCCGTCACTTTGGAGTGGATTTCGCGGGCCGTAGAAAGAACATCTTCATCCTTTTCCGCGCTTAACGCGCCAAGCAACCCGATCAATTCCTCGCGATCAATATTTTCCGTCATTTCCGCTCTTGCCCTTCGTCGAATTCCGGCCCCTGATTGACCGGGAACGAGAAATTAGACCATTTCATTGCTTTGCGCTACCTTAGTACGACGCGCTTCACATTGTTTTCGAACGGATTTTGCACGATGGAAGCAAACGGCCCACAGAGCTGGCCGAAAACCGAAGGTGGCACCACAGATTGGGAAGTGGCGTTCGAAGACCCTAATACAGGTCTTATCGCCCTGATCGCACAGGCGCGCTCGGCACAGGCACTTCGTGAATGTGTGATCGTTGTTATCAAAATGCTCTTCACCCGGGACACGGACCCACCCGAGGTCAAACGCTTTACCGCCGAATTGACGCGGATGATCCCCGAGAACACGGATGACAAAAACCTTGCTCTTATTTCCGAGGCCGTTATGGCCATCCTGCGGCAAATCAAAGAGGACCGGAAAAAGAAGGCCGCCGAATACGAGCAACTCAAGGAAACCAGCTCGGACGGAGAAAAGCGGGATCTGGCTGTCGGCAGGGGGCGCTCGCGTTGGCTATTGTTGATATTGGGGATCGTGGCGCTCATCGGCATCGCGGCGACCGCCGTATTCCTGCTTTCTGACCCCGGTGCGGAGAAAACCCAGCCACCGAAATCACTTGCTCCCCGATATCGTCTGATCGAACAGATGACGCAGGTTGCCCAGGGCCGGAAAATCAACCAGAACGCTTTTGGGGGTGTGCTCAAGGCCGGAACGATGGCTGGAAGGTTGGTTGTCATCGCCGAAGGAATCCCTGCCGTCGACTGCGCCAGTGTCAGTTGGGTTCTTGCCAACCGTGGAAACATCGTGATCAACGGAATTATGCCAAAGAAGGTTTCTCCAAACGTTCTCTCGAATCTTTGCTCCAAGACCCCCCAGGGGGCGACGCTCGTTTGGTTTCCCAAGCCGGAATGAACAACCATCTTGAATATGCCAAATCCAAAGCAAACTGAAAAACGGGATAATTCTGACGGAGTTAAATAGCTGCCATGACAATCAGCGTTGCCATTGTTGGTGCCGGACCTAGCGGATTCTACGCGGCGCAGGCTTTAGTCGACCGAAAAATTGATTGCCGGATCGACTTGATCGAAGTGCTGCCAACCCCGTTCGGGTTAATCCGGGGGGGTGTTGCGCCGGATCACCAGCACACCAAGCGGGTTACCAAATCCTACGAACAAACCGCGGCCCAACCACAGGTCAATTTCTATGGGAATGTCAGCGTTGGGCGCGACATCAACATCGGCGAACTGCGCGCTCTTTACGATTCTGTCATTCTAGCCGTCGGTATGCCCCTCGATAGCCGCTTAAATTTGCCGGGTGAGCACCTGAAAGGGGTATATGGGGCGGCAGATTTCGTTGGCTGGTACAACGGCCATCCGGCGAGCCGTGAACTGGATCCACTGCTTGACGACACGCGCGTCGCCATTATCGGCAACGGTAATGTCGCCTTGGACATCGGGCGGTTGCTGGCTAAAACGCGCGCCGAAACGGCGACGACCGACATGCCGGATTACGCCGTTGACGCCATCCAGAATTCTCCCGTAACGGATATATACATATTGGGTCGGCGCGGGGTGGCAGACGCGAAGTTCACGAATGTCGAATTGCGCGAAATCGAGCGGCTGGCCAATTGCGCGCCGGTTGTCGATGCGCAAGACCTGTCCGATGAAATTCCGATTGATCTTTCAGATCGTGACAAACGCCTGCGCGAACGCAACATCGCCACGTTCAAAGCTTTTTCCGATATAGACCCCACGGGCAAGGCCAAGCGCCTTCATTTTAATTTCTACTCAATGCCGATGGAAATTCTGGGGAAGGATCGGGTTCGGGGGCTTCGTTTGCAACGCACCGTCGTCAAGGACGGCGAAGCCATGGGGACAGGGCAATTTTTCGACGTAACGTGTGGTGCCGTGATTGCAGCCATCGGCTACCGGGCTGCACCGCCGGAGGGCGTTCCGGTGGACGACAAACGGGGTGTCGTCAGCAATACGGATGGTCGGGTCGAGCGCGGGTTATACGTGGTTGGTTGGGCCAAACGCGGCCCCACCGGCGTTATTTCCAGCAACAAACCGGACGGAAAATTGGTGGCCGAACAGATAGACGAAGATTTTGACGCGGGATCGAAGCCGGGTCGCCAAGACTTCGAAAAGAACCTGCGCGCACGCAAGGTGCGCTGGGTCGGTTTTGATGGTTGGCGGATGCTGGACGAAACCGAAATTGCGACGGCCGCCGAAGGCGCGCCACGCAAGAAAATCGTCGATATCGACGCTATGATTTCGCTGCTGGACGAAAAAGGCCGAAGGACGGTTCGCAATCGAATTACCCGTCTTTCGGCCTCTCAAACGAAAAGCGATTAGGCTTCCCAGGCGTTCACTTCCTGACGCTGTTCACCAAGCCCTTCGACACCCAGGCGCACGACATCGCCCGCCTTGAGGAAGATCGGCGGCCTATATCCAAGCCCTACGCCGGGCGGCGTGCCCGTGGTAATGACGTCGCCGGGCAACAGGGTCATGAACTGGCTGACATAGCTGATAATATGGGCGACGGTGAAAATCATCGTCCGGGTATTGCCTTTCTGCCGCGACTCGCCATTCACTTCCAGCCACAAGTTGAGGGTCTGCGGGTCAGGCACCTCGTCGGTCGTGACAAGCCACGGGCCAAGCGGGGCGGATGTGTCGAAGCTTTTGCCCTTCACCCACTGTCCGCCACGTTCAAGCTGGAATTCGCGTTCGGATACGTCGTTCATCGTCGCATAACCGGCAACATAGCTCAGCGCTTCCGATTCCTCGACATATTGCGCCTTGCGTCCGATCACGACAGCCAGTTCGACTTCCCAATCGGTTTTTTGCGAACCCTTAGGCATGATAATGCCGTCGTTGGGGCCGGTGAGCGCCGTTACCGCCTTGGTGAACACAATGGGTTCGGTGGGCAGATCATGGCCCGATTCCTTGGCGTGTTCCGAATAGTTCAGGCCAATGGCGATGATTTTACCAACACCAGCCACCGGAACACCCATGCGCGGAGACCCGTCAACGACCGGAAGGCTTTCGACATTCATCTTGGCCAAGGCTGCCAAACGTTCTGGGGCCAGGGTCGAGGCATCGATGTCGGCAACCTGATTGGAAAGGTCGCGAATACGTCCGGAATCATCAAGCAGGCCGGGTTTTTCATTCCCCTTCGGCCCGTAGCGAAGCAGCTTCATTTTTTCCTCCCTGATTTGAGCGTGGCGAAGAATGACGCAATTTTATGTAAATTCACACAAAATTTTTTTTAATATAACTATAAAATAAAAACAAACTTAGGTTAAATATAGTTTACCCATTATATTTATAGATTGCAAATATACATTCTAATAGGTATTATATTTGCATGATGATTAATCTATTGAGAAAATTGCGGATGCTTGCCGCCGACCAGTCCGGTTCCATGCCGGTCGAGTTTGCTTTCGTGGTAACTCCACTGGCGGTTCTAATGATTGGAATTGTTGAATTTGGGATGATCATGTTTGCGGGCGTTTTGCTTGAAAGCGGTCTGCGCGACGCCTCAAGGTACGGAATTACCGGCCTGGAGGAGCCTGGAGCCAGCCGCATGGAGCGTATTGTTCAGATCGTTTCCGAACACACCCTCGGCCTTGTTGATTTTTCGGCGGCGCAATTCAACGTGCTTGTCTATCCCAACTACGCTGACATCGGCAGGGGTGAATCGTTCGTCGATGGAAACGGCAACGCCGCTTACGATGTGGGCGAAACGTTTACCGATGAAAATGGGAACGGCAGTCGGGATTCGGACGTTGGCACCGCAGGCGCAGGCGAATCCGGTGATATCGTGGTTTATCGCATCAAATACGATTGGCCGCTGCTGACCCCCTTCGCCGGAACTTTCATTGGAAACGAAGGCACGTTTCCCCTGCGCGCGTCAATCGCCGTGCGAAACGAGCCCTGGGAATCGAGTTGAGAAATGATTGGCCGTTGGATCCGAAAATTCTTAGGCGACCGTCGCGGCACCCTTGCCCTGGAAACAGCCTTTGCGGTTCCGGTCCTGGCGGCGCTCGTGCTTTCCGGCGTCGAAGTCACGCGATATATCCTTCTAAACCAAAAGATCGAGCGCGCCTCGGCGACCATGGCCGATCTGGTTTCGCAGGCCGAAACCCTGAGCGAGGCCGATCTAGCCAGCCTGTTCACGGCAACCGGGTTCGTTGTAGAGCCATTTGATTTGGCCATCGACGGTCGGTTGATCGTTTCGTCGATCAGCGCGTCGGGGACGACGGCGGCGCACGTGAACTGGCAACGTGGTTTCGGCGGCGGCGGCGGTAGCAGCGCCTTCGGTGTCGAGGGAGGCAATGCGGTGCTTCCGGAAGGGTTTGTTGTGCGCGACGGCGAAAGTATCATCGTCGGCGAGGCGTTCTTCGACTTCACACCGATCTTTGCTGGCGGAGTTATGGGCGACACTACCGTTAATAACTCGACCGTCCTGCGCCCGCGCTTCGGCTCTCTGACAAACCTGAATTAGGGCCACCGCGCACGGAGCACACGGGGCATCCCCGTAGCCCTTTCCAAAATCCTCGCCGTTTTTCGCCTCTACTTCGAGAGGCGCAGTTCCGACAGGTGGTTGGCTATTTCGTGGAATACGGCCTCAAGGGCGTCGCCATCGGGCGCGTAATGATAGAAGGGGGAAACCGGTCCACTGGCGACTTGCCGCAGCAAGGTTTGCAGGGCGGTGCCGTCGTTGGCGAACTGAATGACATACAAAATGACGCCGTCGGCCTTGATGTTGCCCGCCAGTTGAAGAAGCCGCGCGTCCATATCGGACTGAGCGCTGCTGCCAAGACCGAAGGTGGTTTTGTAGCCGTCGCCCGAACCACCGTAGTTTTCACCATCCGTCAGCAGGACGATAGCCTGTTGACGCGGAATTTCGGGGGCGGGGTCGGCTTCTGTAAACGGTTCATCCGGCATAAGTGCGCGCCAGGCCCAACCAAGACCTTGCGGGATGTTGGTGGTGCCGGTGGGATATTGCAGATCGTCAATCGCGTCGACGATGGTTTGCTTGGTGTTCTGCAAAGGCGTGATACCGTGATCCAGGCAATCCCGGCATTCGGACCCACCGACCGCGAGGGTGCATTGCCCCCAACCCGGTACGGGTTCGCCCTCGGGTCCAATCGGTTGCCACGCGGGCCAGTCGGCACCAGCAAGCAGGGCCGCCCCAAAGAGCACATCGGCATCGCTGGCCGGATCGCCGTCATCGATAAAACGGGAGAAGACACAGCCCTGCCAATCGACAGGCGGGGCCGCCAGCAGGGGAACCGGTGAATTGTTGACATAAAAGATTTCATTTTGCGCCGCGCCGGTTTCCGGATTGGTGAAGCCCGCGACCGCTTGCGGCAGGGTCGCCGTGTCGTCGAAAACGGTCCCGTTCAAGGTAATGTTCACCTTGCCGTTCCAGGGAACCAGACCAATCTGCAAAAGGTCCTTGGTTCCTTCGTTTCCGAACAAGATATCAACCAGAATATTGGCTGCGTCGCGTGCCGCCGTGATGCGGCTGGTGCCGCTGCCCGATGACGATTCCATCGATCCCGACATATCTATGGCCAGTACGACATCCAGCATTTCCATCTGCCGGGTGATTTCGGCGGAGGCCGAAACGGTGATGGTCTCATAACCGAAAAGCCGCATGAATGCCGTAGGTACCGTGGCTGAGGCCGTGATTGCAATGGTCTCGGTGGCTTCGTCGATAATGAAGTTTGGCCCGCTTATGCTTGCTCCCATGTAGCCCGACGGGAAATTGGCGTTAAAGAACATGACGATGTCGTCATCGCGGGTGACGGCGAAAAATGAACGCCCGCCAGCCAACCCCGCCGCATCGACAGCGGAAGACAGCCGCGATTTGACCATGAAGGCGCGAGCTGAGTCTGTGCCGATACCAACAAAACCGATTAAGGGAACAATGGCAAAAGCAACAAAGACGGCAACGGAGCCGCGGCGATTGGCAAAAAACGGACGAAGCCTGTCATGGCTCTGTTGGAGAAAACCGTGAAAAGCGGCAAGCATTTGGCGCATGGCCCGGCCCTCGAAATCCAAAAACAACGACAATGAATATACCGCTTTTTTAAGGGGTCGCATAAATAATTATTTGCTACAAAATTATTCCGTAAATTAAGAAACAATAATAGTGCATTTAGATAAAATTCTATGAAAATTGTTACTGCCATTCTTTTGAGTTTTGGCGTAAGGAAAAAATCATGGCATTTTGATGATAATTTTTTGAAGAATTATCATCAAAATAAATACAATAATAATAAATAATGAAATGAAATAAAAAATCGAAAAATATTCATTAAAGTGATGATGGTCACAGTAAAGAACATATAAATGATTAGTATTCGAATTGACAAAACGAATTTAACTTGCCTCGAAAGGAATTCATCATGTTGATCAAAGCCCTTAACCGCTTCTTCAAAGACGAATCCGGCGCAACTGCCATTGAATACGGTTTGATTGCCGCCCTCGTCTCCGTTGCCGCCATTGGTGCCCTGACCGCGATGGGCGACTCGCTTGACACCATGTTCCAGGCCGTTTCGACAGCCCTGAACACGGCCACAGGCAGCTAACATGCGACTGTTTGATTTTCCGTTTTCTGTTTCATCCGTTCTTTCCCCGGGCCTTTCTTTTTCACGGCCCGGGGACCGGGCGAAAAAAAAGGCGCAGGAGACCTCCGCAAAAATATAGTTGAAACAGGAATGTAAAACATACGCAAATGACGAGGGACCCCCATGCATCTCGGACTTGCGATTTATTATTCTATATTTGTCGCTTTCTTCGGGCTTTTGGCCTGGGCGGTTGTCAGTGATCTGACGAATCTTCGAATTCCGAATTTTGTGTCGCTTTCTATCGGCGGCCTTTACTTCCTTTATATTGCTTTCGCTCCAACTTCGGTCGATTGGGTCGGCGGTCTTATGGCGGGCGGATTTATCCTTCTAGCGGGAATGGTTTTGTTCGCTTTACGTGTTATGGGCGGGGGCGACGTTAAACTGATGGCCGCCGTCGCCCTTTGGGCCGGCCTCGAGCTTCTTCCGGGTTTCCTCGCCGTTACCACAATTGCCGGCGGCGTGATGGCTGTGATTGCCTGCACGCGGCTTCGTTTCGTCCTCGGTTACGCGATCAACTTCATGGGGCCGCGCGTCGCTTCGGCCATTCCGGTTCCGGCGGGCGTTCTTCCTTATGGGCTGGCCATCGCATGTGGCGGCATATTCGTTGCCACGCAACTGCTGGCGCATTGAGATCAGAGGCGATGATATGACCTTACGCACCGTGGTTCTTCTTGTTTTGGCTCTGGTAACCGCCGCGTCCACCGCCTTTTACGCGCGCAACTGGCTGAATGCCGAACGCGCCGCGATGATGGCGATGGTTCCCGCAGAAGCCGCGCTGGCGGCGCCGGCGACGTTCATTCTGGTGGCTGCCGATACCCTTTCCGCCGGTAATTTCGTCAAAGCGGAAGATCTTAAATGGCAGGCATGGCCCGAAGAAGGCGTCATCGACAGCTATTCCGTAAGGGGAAAACGCGAGATGACCGACTTCGTCGGCGCCGTCGTTCGGACAAGTGTTAGCGGCGGCGAACCCCTGACCGACGCCAGGGTCGCCCACCCCGGTGACCGGGGCTTCCTGGCCGCCGTTCTCGATCCCGGAAAGCGCGCCGTATCGGTGCCGGTCAATGCGACGTCCGGAATTGCCGGGTTCGTGTTTCCCGGTGACTGGGTCGATGTCATCCTTACCGTGCGCTTTCGCACCGAATCCGAAACGGGCAAAAGCCAGGAGCGTTATTTCAGCGAAACCCTTTTGAACGACATCAGGGTGCTGGCCATCGATCAGGCCGTTGAAAACCAAGACGGCGCAGTCAGTGTCGCTAAGACGGCAACCCTGGAAGTGGACCCGAAACAAGCCGAAAAAATCGCCATCGCACTCGAAATGGGCGGCTTGTCGCTCAGCCTTCACAGCATTGCCCGTGAGCAGGATCGTTTCGCCAAGGTGGCTCGTCAAATCGGTGCCGATCCCGTCGAAGGCGCGCGAGAGAAGAGCTTCACGATGGACCGGGATGTCTACTACATGAGCGACAATCCCTTCGGTGGTGGCAAGAACAGGAAGAAGAAACAAATCAACGTGCTTCGTGGTAGCGAAGCCACGACCGCAGCGTTTTAAGTGGTCAGGAGAAACAAGATGCAAACCCCGCGCAGAATATTCATTCGCCGTCCACGAAGCGGATTGTTGAGTGTATTTGTCTTTATTTCCGTTTTCCTGACCATGTTTGTCGCGTGGCCCGCCAGTTCCTTCGATGTCGTTGGCACCGGAACCACGCTGTTAAACATCGAACGAAACCGTGGACGCCTCGTTCGCCTTGACGGACCGGCATCTACGGTATTCGTCGCCAACCCCGAAATTGCCGACGTTCAGGTGAAATCACCCAGCCTGATCTATCTGATGGGCAAGAAGCCGGGTCAGACGACCTTGTTTGCCGTGGATGCGCGCGAAAAGGTACTGGCCAATATCGACATTTCGGTGACCCACAATATTGAGCGCCTGCGCAAAGCGGTGCGTGACCTGCATCCCAACTCCGACATTTCGGTCGCCAGCATTGACGGATCGATTGTTATTGAAGGCACAGTCAAGACGGCTACGACCGCCGAAAATCTGCGCAGTTTGGTCGAGCGTTTCGCCGGATCGAAAGAAGCCGTTATCAACCGTTTGGGGGTGACCTCGCCTAGCCAGGTGAATTTGCGGGTTCGCGTCGCCGAGGTGTCGCGCGAAGTCGACAAGCAGTTCGGCCTTAATTGGAACGTCATCGGCGCCATCGGCGGCCTTTCCATCGGTATGGCGACCGGCAATCCATTTGCCTCCGTTGTTTCTCCTGATACTTTCAGCCTTGCTGGCAGCCCCACTCCGAACTGGGATCTTAACGTCGTCGTCGATGCACTGGAGGACGAAGGTCTGGTCAAGGTTCTGGCCGAACCGAACCTGACGGCACTGTCCGGCGAAACGGCCAGTTTTCTGGCTGGTGGTGAATTCCCGATCCTGGTGCCCGACAGCAATAACCGCGTGACGATCGAATTCAAGAAATTTGGCGTTTCGCTGGCGTTCACGCCGACCCTGATCGGCGATGGTCGGGTCAACCTTCATGTCCGTCCCGAGGTTAGCCAGCTTTCCAGTTCAAATGCTGTCACTTTGAACAGCTTCCAAATTCCCTCGCTGATCACGCGGCGGGCCGAAACCACGGTCGAGCTGGGCAGCGGCCAGAGCTTCGCCATCGCAGGTTTGCTGCAAAATAACGTCACCCACGACATAAGCAAGTTTCCCGGCCTGGGCGACGTTCCGGTTTTGGGCTCGCTTTTCCGTTCGGACCGCTTCCAGCGCGAAGAAAGCGAGCTGGTCATCATCGTGACGCCCTATGTGGTTCGCCCGACATCAATGGCAAAACTGAGTGCGCCCACCGACGGTTTCGTGCCGCCGAACGACTTTGAGCGGGTTCGTACCGGTGGCACTCACCGGCGCAATGGCACACCCGGTCAGCCGCGCACCGTCACACCCAATGGCGCGACCCTGATCGGCTCCGTTGGCTTCCAATTGGATTGAGAGGAGGAAAGGTCATGAAAACACGAAACCTCGCCATACAACTTGTTCTTTTCTCCGTGATTGTCACGCTGTTCGCCGTGTTCGCCGCCGGTTGCCAGACCATTGCTGAAGACTGGGCAAGCGTGCCTGTGAAACGCGAACCCAGGGTTGATCGTGTGCAATACGTCCATTCGGTACCCTTCGCCCTTGGATCGGCAAAGATGGAAGCGCGTGAACGCACCCGACTTGACGGGTTCCTGGATCAATCCGGTGCGCAGTCGACGACCGAGCTTTTCCTTGTCGCTCCACAAATTCAGACGAAGGCCGATACCCGGCGGCGCGAAACAGTTGAGGCATATTTGAAACTCCACCGCCTGAACCCGCAGATTGCATCCGTCGATTTTGGCATCGAAGCCGCCGCTGCTGGGTCGGTTTCAGTTGTCGTGCGCCTTTACGTCGTGACCCTTCCAGCCTGTCCAAACTGGAGCGGACGCCCCGGGATTACGGAAAACAACACAGCCAGTCTCAACTGGGGATGCGCCACGGCAAGTAATCTTGGACTGATGGTGGCCAATCCTTCCGATCTGGCCTTTGGCCACCAACCCGGTCCGATGGACGGTGAGGCTGCTGTATTGGCCATCCAGCGCTACCGCGCCGGTGAAACCCGGGCCATTAACCCAGAGGACGTCGGCGCCACCCAAAAAGCGCAAAAGGAAACCAGCGGCGCTGGTGGAGAAGGGAACTAATCATGGCTCTCGCCGCCGAAAATATGGGTACCCCGGCCAATGATCGCGAACCTTTCGCCGCTTTCATTGGTGATGATGTCACCCGCGCCACCCTGTCGCGAGTCGCATCCGACAACGGATGGTCCGACCAGCGGATTCTCGATGGCGGGATTGCCGAGGCCCTGCAGTTGCTTTCTGGAATCCCGACACCGCACCTTCTGATCACCGATTTGTCCGGTTCGCCAGATCCGCTCGAAGACATGGCCAAACTGGCCCATGTGTGCGACGAAAATACGCGCGTAATCGCGCTTGGAACAATCAACGACATCACCCTTTATCGTGCGTTGGCCGAGCTGGGTATCGAAGACTACCTTCTAAAACCGATTTCGGCCGAGGCGCTGTCTGGCGCCATATCGAAAGTCCCCGAACGGCATTCCGCCCCAACTCCTCTCCAGGAAGAAAGTCAGGGACGGGTCGTTACGGTTATCGGCGCGCGGGGGGGGGTCGGTGCAACCTCGGTTTCGGTGAATTCGGCGTGGCTGATCGCCACCGAGTTGGAGCAAAGGGTTGCGCTGGTCGATCTCGACCTTCATTTCGGAACCGTGGCGCTGTCTCTTGACGTTGAACCGGGCAGGGGTTTTATCGATGCCATCGAAACGCCCAATCGGATTGATGGCCTGTTCTTGGAGCGTGCAGTCGTTCGTGTCGGCAAAAATCTGTTCGTTCTGGGCTCGGAAAGCAAACTCAGTCAGGCACCCCACCTCTCGGCCGCCGCAATCGATCCATTGCTCACCCGCCTCAAAACTGATTTCGACTGCATCGTTTTCGACGTTCCGCGCAGCGTTGCGCTGGCGATCCCCGAATTGGTCGGCTTGTCCCAAACTGTGGTCGTGGTTTCCGATCTGTCGCTCGCCGGAATGCGCGACACGTTACGCCTTGCAGAATTCGTTCGAAACGTCGCGCCGAAGGCCAAGTTGCTAATTGTGGTCAATGGGGCCGGGCAGTCCAAAAAGGGCGAAATTGGGATCGAAGAATTCGAGCAGCATATCGAAACCGAGCTCTCGCTGATACTGCCCAGCGATTTGAGTATTGCGGCGAAAAGCGCAGGTCAGGGCCGCCCGCTCGTCGCCGTGGCCCCGAAATCTAAATATTCTGCAGGCTTACGGCCCTTCAGCCGGGAACTGGCTGGGGTCGCGCCGTCTGCGAAAAAGGCGTTGTGGCGCCGAGTTTTGGGAGGGAACGGCTGATGTTTGGACGCCGCCAAGTCGCCGGTCAGGCCGCCGTCAAACTTTACGAGGTCCCGACGGACGACACCCTCGCCGATTGGGCTCCGGTTTCCCAGCTTTCTTCGCGCACGGAAACGCACGCGGGCGATAACGAAAAGGTCGAGAGGGTCGTGACCCTTGCTGCAACACTGGTCACAACGCGGATCGATGCCCTCGAGGGGGCTGTCGCTGATCGGGCTGAACTGGCCGATGCGATCAGGCAGATCGTGCAAGAGGTTGCTGCCGACCACGACATCGAATTGCAGAAGCGCGATTACCGCAACGCCGTTACCGTCCTTTTGAACGATTTCCTTCGCGTTGCCGAAAACAGCCACCCGGAACTGAAGAAAACACTCCAACCTGAGTTCGCCGTTGCGACGACATCCAGCGAAAGCGTGACCGACGCCAAGAGCCGTATCCAACCGATCCTGATGGAACGCATAGACGTCGGCAAGGCGTCGGCGCTGCCACGCAACGAACTGGCCGATCAGATCAGCGAAATCGTCAGTGAAATTCTGGCCGAAGAACGCATGCAGCTTAATCAGCTTGAACAGCGCGATCTGATCACCTCGCTGTTGAACGATATGCTGGGATTGGGGCCGTTAGAGCCGCTTTTGGCCGACGAAAAAGTCACGGATATCATGGTCAACGGCCCGAAACAGGTTTTTGTCGAACGCGGCGGAAAACTGGAGCTGTCGAACGTTCACTTTGCCGACAACGCCCACGTTATGAATATAGCGACGCGGATCGTTTCCCAGGTTGGACGCCGAATCGACGAAACGATGCCCCTGGTGGACGCCCGGCTTATGGACGGATCGCGGGTCAACATCATCATTCCGCCGTTGGCCATCGACGGCCCGACCATTTCAATTCGTAAATTCGCCAAACAAAAAATCACCATCGAAGTGATGGAAAAGCAGGGCAATATGTCGCCGTCCATGGCGACCGTATTGAAGATCGCCTCGCGCTGCCGACTGAACATCCTCATTTCCGGGGGAACGGGTTCGGGCAAGACCACGCTTCTCAATGCCATGTCTCGCATGATCGACCACGGCGAACGAATTGTTACCATTGAGGACGCGGCCGAACTTCAACTTCAGCAGCCACATGTGGTTCGTCTGGAAACCCGTCCGCCCAATCTTGAAGGCGGTGGCGAGATTAGCCAGCGCGAATTGGTCAAGAACACCCTGCGTATGCGCCCGGATCGAATTATCCTGGGCGAAATCCGCGCCGGTGAGGCATTGGATATGTTGCAGGCGATGAATACCGGCCATGACGGGTCCATGTGTACGATCCATGCCAACCGTCCGCGCGAGGCGCTGACTCGCCTGGAAAACATGGTTGCTATGGCTGGCGTGAAGTTGCCGAATGAAGCGGTTCGCTCGCAGATCGCGGGAGCCGTCAATCTGGTCGTTCAGATCGCCCGCATGCGCGACGGTGTGCGCCGTGTCACCCACGTATCAGAGGTCATCGGCATGGAGGGCGAAGTCGTCACCATGCAGGACCTGTTCACCTTCGAGTACGAGGGCGAGGATACCGACGGAAAACTATTCGGGACCTTCAAACCCACCGGGATGCGCCCGCATTTCCTGCCGCGTGCCAAGTATTTCGGCCTCGACCGCGCCCTAATGGAAGCTGTTTCGTCAGGTGCGGGGGGTGGCGAATGAACCCAGACATCCTTGTCCTGTTCGGTGGCGGGCTTGCTTCCCTCGTTTTTCTCGCCCTTCTTCTGGGCGGCGGATCGAAGCAGTCGCGCAGCCCCATTGCCCGGCGCGCTCGTAAAATCAAAGCTATGACGATGGATGGAGGATCGCAGGCGGGGGCGGATGCCGTGAATCCCGCTTCCAGCGTGAAGCTTCAGGAAGCGCGCAGCGTTGTGCCCGGCCTGGATATCATCGTGCGGCGCTTCATTCCGCGTCAGACCATTCTCCGCGAACGTCTTGAAAAGACCGGTCGCAGCATCGGCGTCGGATCTTACGTTGGCCTGAACGTCGCCGTTATGTTGATGGTGGTAGGTGTTCTTTTCTTCGTCGCTCGCATTCCCGTCGTCTTGTCGGTTGCCATCGGAATCATAGTTGGCGTCGGGCTCCCGCATTTCATAACGGCGAGGATGGTGCGCGGGCAACTTGACAAGTTCGCAGCATTGTTTCCCGAAGCCATCGACCTGATGGTGCGTGGCCTACGCTCGGGGCTTCCGGTAACCGAGTGCATCGCCGTGGTAGGTAACGAATTACCCGATCCCGTTGGCGCAGAATTTTGCAAGATATCGCATAAAATCCAGTTCGGACGGCCCCTGGACGAAGCCCTTTGGGAAGCCGCAAAACGCCTCGATACGCCCGACTTCAAGTTCTTCGTTATCAGCCTTGCGGTGCAGCGTGAAACCGGCGGAAATCTGGGCGAAACGCTGGCCAATCTGTCCGAAATCCTGCGCCGTCGCCGGCAGATGAAGCTGAAAATCAAAGCCATGTCGTCCGAGGCCAGGGCCAGCGCCTACATTCTGGGATCGCTGCCGTTCATCATGTTCGGCCTCATCTATTTCCTCAATCCCGGCTACGAAACCGAACTGTTTACCGATCCACGTGGTCGGATCATGTTGATCGGCGGGTTGACCACCATGAGCGTTGGCATCGCCGTTATGAAGAAGATGGTGAGGTTCGAAATATGAACCCGATGCAACTTCTTTCGGAACTGGCCGATCCCGTGGCTGTTGTCACGGTCCTTTCCGCGTTGGCGGCCATCGCAATCGTCGCCGTCGTGTGGAGCGCGACGGTCGCTCGTGATTCAGTCGGTGACCGTGCCAAAACGCTTAAGCAACGGCGCGATACCTTGCGAGGGGACTTGCTGCTTGCCAAACGAAACCACACGAGAAGGCAATCGGCAATCGGATGGGTGAATCGGGTCACCCATCGCCTGAATTTAGTGCGCAGCCAGCATGCCGCCAATGTTGCACTGAAACTCTCCCAGGCCGGATGGCGCGGGAACGACGCCACGTCCATCTACATGTTTCTTAAACTTTGCCTGCCCTTCGCCTTTGGCGGGGCCGTCGCCATTGCCGTTTTTGGACTGGGCGCGTTCAATTTGCCGCTCATCGGTCGGATTTTCATTGCCATGCTGGCAGTGGTGATCGGTGCCTATGCGCCGGAAATTTTTGTCAAAAATGCGACGGAGAAACGAAAGATTGCCATCCAGAAGGGCCTGCCCGACGCGCTTGACCTTCTGGTTATCTGCACCGAAGCAGGTCTGGCCCTGGACGGTGCATTGAGCCGCGTGGCCCGAGAAAGCAAAAAGTCATGCCCCGAACTTTCCGACGAATTCGGCCTGACGACCATTGAGCTCGGTTTTCTTCCGGTTCGCCGCACGGCACTGGAAAACCTGATGAAAAGGGTCGAATTGCCGGGCGTTCGTGGCGTCGTAAACACTCTTTTGCAGACCGAAAAATACGGGACCCCGGTGGCCGAGTCCTTGCGGGTTTTGTCCGCCGAGTTTCGCGAGGAGCGAATGCTTAAAGCCGAAGAAAAAGCGGCAAAACTTCCGGCGACACTGACGGTTCCGCTAATCATCTTCATCATGCCGACGCTATTTATCGTACTTCTTGGTCCAGCCGTTTTGCGTGCTCTCGACGGGCTTGGGGGCCTTTAGACGAGGGGAAAGCGCACCACGATTGAGCCAAGAAATGTTCCGGTCACATTTTCGGGGTCCCGTGGCCGGGACGTCGCCGGGCGAGGGGGGAAACCTCCTCCCCGGCCTTTTTTTGCCAAACACCTAGGGTTGATCGGCAGCACCGTCCCTGCGGCCCAGAATTTCCATTTCGCGCTCGCTTCCGCTCAGACCGCGCAAATGCTCGTAAATCGCCAGATTGTGGCGAACCTGGGCTTCGCTAAGATCGCGCCGCGCCAAAGCCGCTGCCTTGTCCATCTGCCCGGCCAACCCATATGCCAAGGCCAAATTATGACGATGCTGGACCATCGCCGGAGCCGAACCGGCAATAACCTCGAACTGCTCAATCGCCTCTTCGAATTCGCCGTTCAACAGCATTGAGAAAGCGAGATTGTTGCGCAGACCTATATGGTCGGGATTGATTTCCAGGCCGTCGATATAAGCGTCCTGCGCAGCATCGTGATCTCCACGGCGGTCCAACGCCACACCGAGACCATTGTAAAATCGCTGATCGGCGGGATCGGCCTGAACGGCGGCAGCGAACTGTTCGGCGGCGTCTTTCGGGCGACCCATTGCGGTAAGCCCCTTGCCATAGCCGTAAAGCGCTTCGGCGTTGGCGGGCTCAAGCCGGACCGCCTTGCCAAACGCCTGGGCCGCTTGGGCATACGAACCGAGTGCGAGAAAGGTTTGCCCCAATCCGATCAACGGAGCCGTTTGTTCCGGGGCGAGATAATGAGCTCGGTTATAGAGCCCGGCGGCAGAATTAAGGTCGCCGCCGCCAGCAGTGGTTTGCGCAACCCGCATGATTTGCGAAAGCTGGCTTTGATGATCTTCCTTCTCGATCTCGGCCTTCGTCGGCGGTGTGAGCGCGCACGACGAAAGAAACAAAATAGCGGCAAGCGCCGAAAAAAGCCTAAAACGCGGATGTATCATGACCAATCTCCCGAACGGGCAATTTGGCACGCGGACCGAACCGAAGCCAGTGAAAAGCGGTTTCGGCCCAATGGCCCTCGGCATAACTTGCTGGGCAATGGAATTATTCGCCAACTTAGCCGCACAAAAACCGCACCGGTGTGACGATTGTCATCTCTTTAAGTCTAATTATTTGCAATATTTAGTCGAATTCGGGCAAACTTGTTTTGAGACAATGCCGGGGGAGCATCGTTATGAAGAAAGAATATCTGGAATTGACGCGTCTGATTGAACGGCTTCACAGACGTTTTCTCGACGTGCTAAGGGCCGAACTGACGCGCATGGGCATAAAAAACATCAACGGCGTACAGGCTTTGTTGCTGGCCAATATCGGTGACGAGGAAATCGTCATTCGCGATCTAGTGGATCGCGGCTATTACCAGGGTTCGAACGTGTCCTATAACGTCAAGAAGCTAGTCGAGATGGGCTATCTGGACCAGGAACGATCCTCCCATGATCGCCGTTCCGTCAGCATTCGCCTGACCGAAAAAGCCAAAAAAATAGTCGAAAGCATCCGCGATTTGGAAGATCGTCAGGCTGTGGCGCTGGCCGAACACGACGTCAGCCCCGACGAGGTCGATATAGCTTGCCAGTCGTTGCGCCGCCTTGAACGCACCTGGACTGACTATATTCACTACGGGCGGTTTTAGAAAACCGGCGGCCTTATGAACCGTAAACAACGCAGGGCTTCGGGCAACACGGTTGGTCAAATATTCTCTTTGGCCCAGAAACGCCATAAGGCCGGGAACCTTCGTGAGGCTAAAGACCTTTACAAAAAGGTTCTGGCGGCCCACCCAAACCATCCCCCGACATTGCATTTACTGGGTGTTCTCGCATTTCAAACCGGCGCCCTTGGTCCGGCCAAAGAGTTAGTATCGAAGGCGTTAAGCTTCGACCCCGGACTTGCCGGGGCGCAAACCGACCTTTGCGACATTTTAATCAAGATGGGTGATTTCGAGGCGGCCCGGGAAAGCCTTCTAAATACCATTGAGAAATACCCGAAGTTAATCAACGCATACAGCAATCTAGGATTTGTTCTTCATAAACTGAATGAACTTGATGAAGCCAAGATATGGTGTGAACGCGCGATTTCCATCGATCTGGCGTTCGCTGATGCGCACTCCGTCCTGGGTGGGGTTTTCCTGCGACTAGGTAATCCGAAGGAGGCCCGGAAAAGTTTTGAACGCGTGCTGGCGTTAAGACCCGCCGACCCGGCGAGCCGATACAATATCGGCCTTGCCACGCTGACGCTGGGCGATTTTGCGGAAGGGTGGAAGGGATACGAGGCGCGCCGCGAAACAAAGGAATATGCGGCCAACATTCCATCACACCCACAACCCTATTGGGATGGATCGCCGTTGGACGGCAAGACCATCCTTCTTCATGCGGAACAGGGGGTGGGCGACGGTATTCAAACCCTGAGGTACGTCAAACAAGTTTCCGCGCGTGGCGGAAAAGTCGTTGTCGAGGTTCAGCCTGCCCTAGCGCCGTTAGCCGCCACCATCAACGAGGTTGGAACCGTCGTCCCGCGCGGAGAACCGCTCCCGCCGTTCGATGTTTATGCGTCGTTGATGAGCCTGCCGTATCTGCTGGGGACGGCCTTGGATACGATCCCCGCCGAGGTCCCGTATCTCTGCGTAGACGACGCTTCCGACAAAATTGACGTCGACCATTCTGGCAAATTCAAGGTAGGCTTCGTCTGGGCTGGCGATCCGACGCAGGAGAATGACTGCAATCGATCCACGGACGTTGGCTATTTCCGCCCCCTGATCGACGTGCCAAACACCGAATTTTTCAGTCTCCAAGTTGGTGGGCGGGAAGACGACCTGTTGGCGACGAATTTCGCCGGAAACGTGATTGCTCTCGGTGCGAAATTGACCGATTACAATGTGACCGCCTCTGCCATCGATCAACTCGACCTAATCATTTCGGTGTGCACGTCGGTAGCTCACCTTGCGGGTGCCATGGGCAAGCCGGTTTGGACGCTGCTTTCATTCGCGCCGGATTTCAGGTGGCTGCTGGAACGCGAGGATTCGCCCTGGTATCCTACCATGCGGCTGTTTAGGCAGCCGAAACACGGCGATTGGAGTTCGGTCTTTTCAGTAGTCTCGAAAGAACTCAGGAAATTGGTATCAGGCGCAAAATAACGGGATTTGCGTAGCAGCTGCGTCGATAGATTGCGCCGGAATTACCTGAAACCCCTTATCCGCCAATGCAATCGCCTGTTGGCGTTGATCGTCGTGAAGGCCGTGGCCTGTCAGCACGTGCATTCCGCCCGCAATTCCTGCATCCTTCCCGGCCTCCAGATCGCGCCAATGGTCCCCGACAATCCACGAATGTGACAGATCGAGGTTCAACATCTTGGCGGCGGCCAGCAACATTCCGGGGTTGGGCTTTCGCGAGGGGTGGTTGGGGTGCGCATATTCCCCGGTTCCGCGCGGGTGATACGGGCTGGCGAATATGCCGTCGATGCGGGCGGGGGCAGCTTCGGCCAGCAAGGCGGCCATATGGTCCTGCACGACCACGAATTCCGGCCAACCGAAGTATCCCAGCCCGATGCCGCCCTGATTGGTGACGACGACAACCGCGATGCCAAGCGAATTGACCTGCGCAATAACTTCGGCGGCCTGCGGAATCAATTGCAGCTCGGCAGGTTCGTGAAGGTATCCCACGTCTTCGTTGATGACGCCGTCGCGGTCCAGAAACAGGGCAGGGCGCGCTTCATGGGTAGAATAGCCGCTGTCCGTTACCTGCGCCCACATTCCGTCTTTGCGGACGTGCATCACGAGAGACCCTCAGAATCACCCGAAATTGGGGGTACGGCAATGGCGACGGAGTTTACCGGAGACATGTCAATTCCTTCATTTTCGAGTGCCTGCAACGCCGCACCATTCACGGCGTAGCGGGTTTGAAAATATTTGCGGCTGGGAACCCAGAAGCGCATTCCCAAAATAACGCCGCCATAGGCGAAATCATGAACGCCGACCTGTGCCGCCGGGTCCTGGCGCACGTCGGAAAAGTCCCCAAGGGTTTTGCGCATAACGTCGATGGCTTTTTGGGTATCGCTGCCAGCGGCGACAAACACCTTTGTTTCCACGACTCGCGACTCCGCCGAATTGACGATGACCCGGCCAACGATTTCCTTGTTGGGAATCCGAATGCGTTCGCCGTCCTCGCCAACCAAAATGGTGGCGGCCAGGGTTATTTCATCGACGACACCGCAGGTATCCTGAATGGCAACCGTATTGCCCACGACGAAGGGGCGGCTAAGGACGATGGATAGCCCGGCGCCGTAGTTCGACAGCGGCCCCTGCATGGCCAGGGTGGCGCCAAAGGCGGAAGCACCGGCCAGGGCGATCAACGGCGCAATGGTAATGCCGAAGTTGCCCAGCGTGATAATCGCCAGAAAGGCGATCAGCACCAGCTTCACCACATTGCCGATGAAACCCGCCAGCGTGACGTCGATGTTCTTGGCCTGCGCCATGCGCGAGACCTGTCTGCCGACCCAGTTGGCAAGGACAAGCCCAACACCCAGAAACACGAGCGCGCCGACAATCTGAAAACCGTAAGCGACCAGAAATTCGACAATCGATTCAACCAGCTTGCTAACCGTTTCCATCTCTTTTTCGATTTTTTGCATCCGATGTCCTAACCGAAAAATTACAGTGTTTTGGCGAGGTTATCCCCCATATGAAGACCAACCACGCCGACGATAACCAGGACCAGCGACACCACTTTAACCACATTGACCGGTTCGCGGAAATACACGATGCCGATTACCGCCACGGCGGCGGTGCCAAGGGCAGCCCATACCGCGTAGGCGGAACTGACGGGAAGCGTTTTCAGGGCAATCGCCAATAGCGCCAGACTGCCGCCGTACAAGGGAATAATCGCCAACGACGGCCCCAAACGGGTGAATCCTTCCGCCAGTTTCAGGCAAATGGTTCCAGAGACCTCCAAAATGATCGCGGCGCCCATAATCACCCAAGTCATGAAATCTCCTTTCGCGATTGGTGCTTCAAGGTTGAAGCTAAGCGGTTATGGCATTAATAACAGAATGTACAAGAGAGATAGCTCTCGCGGATCACACGCTTTATTCGCCGCGAATTGAACAAAATAACCAACAAACACGATCAATTCCTGCTAACCAGAGCGAGAGCAAAGAGAGATATCCCAAATGGTCAATTCAAGGATTATTGCCGCCGCCACGGCCACGGCTGTTCTGCTTTCCATGGCGACGGATTCAACGGCAATGGCTGCCGAGGCGATTCGCATCGGTGAAATGAACAGCTACACGCGCCTGCCAGCGTTTACAATTCCCTATCGCAATGGCTGGCAGCTAGCGTTGGACGAAATTAACAAGTCAGGTGGCGTTTTGGGTCGCCAAATCGAGGTGATTTCCAAAGATGATGGCGGAAATCCGGGCGACGCAATTACAGTGGCCAACGATCTGGTTGCCAAGGAAGGCGTGGTCCTTATGTTCGGGACTCTGCTTTCCAACGTGGGACTGGCCGTTTCGGACTTTGCCAAACAGAAAAAAGTCCCGTTCATTGCCGCCGAACCGTTAAGCGACACCATCTCGTGGTCGAACGGCAACGCCTATACTTTCCGCCTGCGCCCCGGAACCTACGTGCAAGCCGCCATGCTGGCCGAAGAAGCGGCCAAACTTCCGGCCAAGCGCTGGGCCACGGTAGCGCCCAATTATGAATACGGAAAATCGGCGGTGGCGGCGTTCAAGGCGCTTCTTTCGGCCAAACGACCCGATGTCGAATGGGTCGGCGAGCAATGGCCCGCGCTGTTCAAAATTGATGCCGGCGCAACAGCCCAAGCCCTGGCGCAAAGCAATCCCGAGGCCATCTTCAACGTCACATTCGGAACGGATTTGGCGAAATTCGTGCGCGAGGGAAAACTGCGCGGACTGTTCGACGGGCGCGAGGTGGCCAGTATCCTGGCGGGCGAGCCTGAATGGATCGATGCGCTGAAGGACGAAGCGCCGCAGGGTTGGATCGTTACCGGATACCCTTGGTACGACATCCAAACGCCCGCTCACACCCGTTTCAAAGACGCCTACACCAAACGCTTCAACGACTATCCGCGGCTTGGTTCCGTCGTTGGCTACGCCTCAATGTTCACGGTTGCCGAGGCGATCGGAAAGGCGGGGTCGACGGATACGGATGCGATCCTTGGCGCGATGGCAGGGCTTGGCGTAGATACGCCGTTGGGCCGTATCACCTTCCGGGCGGCTGATTTGCAAAGCACCATGGGCACGTTCGTCGGACGCCTTAGCGTAAAAGACGGCATGCCGCGCATGATTGATTGGCGCTACGGCGACGGCGAAACCTATCTGCCGAGCGAGGTCGAAGCGGCGAAATTGCGCCCGTGAGCTTTTACGTCGTCCAGTTTCTGACCGGACTGGCCAGCGCCGCATCCCTGTTTCTTGTCGCGTCGGGGCTTTCCATTATTTTCGGCGTCAGCCGTGTGGTGAACTTCGCCCATGGTTCGTTTTTCATGCTGGGTGCCTATATCGCCTATTCCATTGTCGGCCAACTGGGTGGCGGCGTATTGGGGTTCTGGGGCGGGATTATCGGAGCCGCACTCGCCGTTGGCCTAATCGGCGTTGTCGTCGAGGTGCTTCTTCTGCGCCGCCTCTATCGTTCGCCCGAACTTTTTCAACTGGTTGCAACGTTCGGCGTTGTTCTGGTGGTGCAGGACCTGGCCCTGTCCATCTGGGGGGCCGAGGACCTTCTGGGGCCCCGCGCGCCCGGCCTGGACGGCGCGATTGACCTCCTGGGCCATCGCATCCCCGAATACGACATCGCCCTTATCATTCTGGGTCCCCTGGTGCTGGTGGCCCTTTGGTTGCTGTTGAACCGCACCCGCTGGGGCGTTCTGGTGCGTGCCGCAACGCAAGATCCCGAAATGGCCGGAGCCTTGGGTATCAACCAGAAATGGCTGCTAACCGGCGTCTTTTTCTTAGGCTCCGTCTTGGCTGGACTGGGTGGTGCCCTTCAATTGCCGCGCGAACCGGCAAATCTGCTGATGGATTTCAACATTATCGCCGAGGTTTTCGTGGTTGTCGTCATCGGCGGCATGGGCAGTATTTTCGGCGCGTTTCTGGCCGCTGTCCTGATCAGCGAACTGCAAGCCTTCGGTATCCTAATTTTCCCTGAAATCACCCTGGTTCTGATCTTCCTGGTGATGGCGGTGGTGTTGGTTATCCGCCCATGGGGGTTGCTGGGTAAAGCCGAAATCCCGCACATTTCGGCGCGCGATGTGGGCCGCCCGTTCCGCCCCGCAGGGCGACAATGGTTGCGTTTGGGATTGGCAGCGTTGGCCGCGTTGGTGGTTCTTCCCGCACTGGCGGGTGACTATGTGCTTCAAGTGGCCAGCGAAATCATCATTTTCGCGCTGTTCGCCGCAAGCCTGAACTTCATTATGGGCATCGGCGGCATGATTTCGTTCGGGCACGCTGCCTATCTGGGGTTCGGAGCCTATGGCGCAGCACTTTTGGTCCGTCATCTGGGCTTTGGAATGGAGGCGGCGCTGATTGCGGCCCCGCTTCTATCGGCCCTGTGTGCGGCGGTTTTCGGTTGGTTCTGTGTGCGTTTGTCGGGCGTGTATCTGGCCATGCTGACCCTTGCGTTCGCGCAGATTTCGTGGTCGATAGTGTTTCAGTGGTACGACTTTACGGGCGGCGATAATGGTGTGCTGGGAATATGGCCGTCGTCCTGGGCTGCGGAGGCTTGGGTTTATTACTATGTGACGTTGGGCCTGGGGCTGAGCGGTTTGTGGGCCTTGCGCCAATGCGTCTTTGCCCCGTTTGGGCTGGCTCTGCGGGCAACGCGGGATTCGGGGCTGCGTGCGGCGGCCATCGGCATCGACGTTAAACGCCATCAGTGGCAGGCGTTTATTATTGCCGGCGCGGCAGCCGGGTTAGCCGGCGGGCTTTACGCCTTTCTGAAGGGAAGCGTCTTTCCGACGGTCATGTCGATCCCGATTTCCGTCGATGGGCTGGTCATGGTGTTACTGGGTGGTATGCAGACGCTCATGGGTCCCATCGTTGGCGCAGCGGTCTTTAGCGCGCTTAAGATCGGATTAGCCGGTGAGACCAATTACTGGCGGATCATCCTGGGCGGCTTAATTATCGCTTCGGTGCTGGCCTTTCCACAGGGGATCGTCGGTTTCGTCAAGGCCAGGATCGGGAGGGGCGAGCGGTGAGCCTCTTGCGCGTTCACGGCCTTTGCAAGGCATTCGGCGGCGTGAGGGCCGTACGCGACGTCGATTTTGCGGTCGACAGCGGCGAAACCGTTGCCCTTATCGGCCCCAATGGGGCTGGCAAGACGACGTGCTTTAACATGATTGGCGGGCAATTAAGGCCTGACGCCGGACACATCGAATTCAAAGACCACGATCTTTCCCGAATGCCGCCACAGCGCATTTGGAAACTGGGCGTCGGGCGGACTTTTCAGGTTGCGGCGACCTTTTCCTCGATGACGGTTCGCGAAAACGTGCAAATGGCCCTTATTTCGCACCGTGCGGCGCTGGGCCGATTAATGTCTCCGGTTCGCAGCATGTATGTGGACGAAGCGCAAATATTGCTGGAAACGGTGGGCATGGCGGATCACGCCGAGCAAGTCTGCGGCCTTTTGGCCTATGGCGATCTGAAACGACTGGAACTGGCGCTTGCCCTCTCCAACGAACCCGCGTTGCTGCTGATGGACGAACCCACCGCCGGGGTCGCCGCCGGTGAGCGCGCGGAGTTGATGGACCTTATCGCCCGTACCGTGCGCGACCAGGGCATCAGTGTTCTTTTCACCGAGCACGACATGGACGTCGTGTTTGGTTACGCCCAGCGGATAATTGTGTTGCACCGTGGGCAGGTGGTGGCCGATGGTGCGCCCGATGTGGTGCGCGGCGACGCCCGGGTGCGCGATATCTATCTGGGGGCCGGATGATGCTAAGGGTACGCGGCCTTGACGCCTTCTATGGGCGATCCCAAATACTGTTCGGGATCAATATCGAGCTCGCGCGCGGCGACGCCCTGGCGCTTATGGGGCGCAACGGGGCAGGGAAGTCGACAACGTTGAAATGCCTTATGGGGCTGGTGCCACCCGATGCCACCGAAATGTCGCTGGGCGGACATGATCTTCGGCGAATGGATGCTTTTCGCATCAACCGCCTTGGTGTCGGCTACGTGCCGGAGGAAAGACGCATATTCACCGACCTTTCCGTGATGGAAAATCTGGAAACCGGACGGCGTTCGCCGCCATCGGGCGAGCAAGCCTGGACAACCGAGCGTTTGTTTGAACTGTTTCCCAATCTGGCTGAAATCAAGGACCGCCGGGCGGGTCATATCAGTGGCGGTGAACAACAAATGCTGACCATTGCCCGCACCCTTATGGGAAACCCGACGCTGGTCCTTCTGGACGAACCCTCGGAGGGCCTTGCACCAATAATCATCGATCAACTGGTCGACGTGGTGGCAGAGTTAAAGGCGCAGGGATTAACCATCCTGGTGTCCGAACAAAACTTACGCTTCGCCAAACAAATCGCGGACAGCGTGGCGGTCATCGAAACCGGTCGCATTCACTGGAACGGCGCAATGGGTGACTTCGCCGAAAACACAGAACTGCACAGCAAATACCTTGCCGCATAACCGATTGCAAACAGGACGTAATAACGATGCCAATCATCAATAGAATCGCCGATTTTCATGACGATATGACCGCTTGGCGGCGCGACTTTCACGCCCACCCAGAATTAGGTTTTGAAGAACAACGCACATCCGACATCGTCGCCGCAAAGCTCGCGGAGTTTGGCATCGAAGTTCACCGTGGACTAGGCGTCACCGGCGTTGTCGGTACTCTGAAAAACGGCGACGGCCCGGCCATCGGATTGCGCGCCGATATGGATGCGCTGCCGATGACCGAAACGGCAGACATCCCCCATAAATCGACGACGCAGGGCAAAATGCACGCCTGCGGCCATGACGGTCATACGACCATGCTGCTGGGGGCGGCGCGTTATCTGGCCGAAACCAAGCGTTTCAAAGGGACCGTCCACTTCATTTTTCAGCCCGCCGAAGAAGGCAAGGGCGGTGGCCGCGAGATGGTGAAGGAGGGGCTTTTCAAAATATTTCCGATGCAATCCGTTTTCGGTATGCACAACTGGCCGGGAATGCCGCTTGGGTCCTTTGCCGTCAAAGATGGTCCGATAATGGCGGCGGCCGATAATTTTGAAATTATCATCACCGGCAAGGGCGGACACGGCGCGTTGCCCCACATGTGTATTGATCCCGTTGCTATTGGGGCCGAAATGGTTGGCGCCCTGCAAACAATTGCCAGCCGTACCACTCATCCGATGGATTCCGTCGTCGTCAGCGTCACCAATTTCCACGCCGGCGAGGATTTCGGGATCATCCCGGAAACGGCACACCTGCGCGGCACCGTGCGCACCTTCCGGCCCGAGGTGCAGGATCATGCCGAAGACTCCATTCAACGTATTACCGACGGTATTTGCGCGGCTCACGGCGCAACTGCCGAAGTTATCTATACCCGGCGCTATCCACCAACCGTGAACCATTCCGATCAAGCAAAAATTGCCGGCGATATGGCCGCCGAAATGTTCGGTGAGGATAATGTCGATCGCGATCCGGTCCCGAGCATGGGCGCGGAGGACTTCTCGTTCCTGCTGCGCGAAGTGCCGGGCTGCTACGTTTGGGCAGGCGCAAGGCCGGTCGATGTCGACGAAGTTCCAGATCTTCATAACCCGGCTTATGACTTCAACGATGACTTGCTGTGCGTCGGCGCAAGCTATTGGGCGCGGCTGGCCGAAAAGGTTCTGGCCTAAAGCAACAGGACGAGGCGCGGGGGAGATATCCCTCGCGCCCCATTGCGTTAATCCCGGGCGTGAACCTGAACGGTTGCGCCGCAGCGGAAATCGACAAAATCCGATTTCCAGGCATCCTTAAAAGCCTCGATCTGGTGTTCCCCGGTGCAGTGCGTGGGGCCGACCTTGCTCACCCCTAGCCCTTGCAACTCGCGAATCACCGCAGCCAGAGCATTGTCGGTGGCGTCACGCAGGTGGAACCCACCCAAGACCAGGTGGATTTTGTCCTCAAACATCTCGTCCACGCGCTCCAGCATGTGGATGATTCCGGGATGGGCACACCCGGTAATCACCACCGGACCTTCCACCGCGTCGATGACAATTCCCTGCTCTTTTTTTTCTTTCGCCATTCCATACTCGCCCATTTCGCCGGTGCTATGAATGACGTCGGTAATTGCATGAGGTTCATCAACGACATGGATATGCGCACCCAGCAATTCAGCATGAGTTCTGAAGTCCTTTGAAACACCCTTTGGAACGAAGACATCAATGCCGCTTGAAGCCTGCCTGATGAACGCAAACAACCCACCGGAATGGTCCCAATGGGCGTGCGAGACAACCACGGCATCGACAGCCTTGGGATCTTTCCCGAGCTTTGCCATGTTTTCGAGCAAAATATGCCCGTCGCCGCCGGTATCGAAAAGAACGGTCCGAGACGTTCCCTCGATCAGGTAGGCCGCACCATGGGCCGCCTGAAGGCCAGCATCATGGGAAACGTCATCAAACAAAACGGTGATGTCCACGGTTCGGGAAGTCATCGTATCCTCCTTTCAACACATCACAGGGCGACGCTTTCAAAATAACGCGCACCACGCCTGATCCGTGAATTGAGCAAACCTTCGTTCAACATGCCTTCGAGAATCTTGAGGGTTTCGTTTCTGTTTATCGCGAGTACACCTGATATTTCGTCGAGCGTGTGCGGTCGACCTTGCACCAAATCCAGAATCCCGGCCTTTCCGGCCAAAAACGAATGTTCCTCCAGAGTTCCGGAAAATCCATGGATGACTTCGGCGGTCTTCCCAAAAAGAACCGCGAGTTCCGTCAGCACTGCCGGGGAGGTGGCACACGCGGCGACATTGGCAGGGGGCCTTGAAACCGTGCCGATCTGAACACGATCAGCCCGTATTTTTTCCACCTGCCGGGCAATCTTTGTGGCTTCCTGCTTGGTTGCGGTGATGCCGTCCAACAGCAGAACCTCAAGCCAGATTTCACCCGCGTATTCCTGCCCGAACGAAACCAATCCTTCGATCATAGGTTCGAAGGCAATTGATCCGTGCGGTCGGTTGACGCGCGCGAAGGCTTCCTCGTCGCCCGCATCCAGCGAAGGAATGACCAGATCGGCGGCGCTCAGTTCCCGGCGAACGTCGGGGTCCCACAGCAACGATCCGTTGGTCAGTACCGCCACCGGAATATCGGTAATGGTCTTAATGGTTCGAATTATGTCGCCGATATCGGAATGCAGCGTTGGTTCGCCCGAACCCGACAAGGTGATGTAATCGGCATGCGTACCCGCCGCCAGACGTTCCTCCAGTTCCATCAGAACATCGGACATTGGCACGTATTCGCGGCGTTCTATGGTCTTGTTGGTGGTGTGGCCGAGTTGGCAGTAGATGCAGTCATAACTGCATGCCTTGCTGGGAACCAGATCGACACCCAGCGACCGCCCCAACCGCCGCGACGGGACGGGCCCGAACACGTTGCGGACACGAAATTGCTGCATCCGGCTCTCCTTTGCGGATCGCTTCACTCGGAGGTATCTCCAAGTCCGGCGTCTATATAAGGGTATTCTTATAAATGTTCCGGGTCAAACTTCTTCGCGCGGAATTCAACACCTCGCCAAATCAAAGTCGTCGAGGAAAAACCCTCTGTTTTCTGCGGCTTTGCAAATGCGAAACAGTCGCCGCACGAAGCGTTGATCACAACAAAGAAAGCGCGTATATAACGCCGACTCGCGTGCCGAGATCGCGGGTTGTTTCGTAGCATTTTACGCTGCGGCAGGGGTGTCGCCTGAACGACAACGGAATTTTTGCTAAAGACTTAAGAACAAGGAGTTCTACAAATGGCCCTTTTGATTAACGACGACTGCACGAACTGCGACGCCTGTGTCGATTCGTGCCCCAATGAAGCTATCAGTGAAGGCGACATGATTTACGTCATTGATGCCGCCAAATGCACCGAGTGTGTCGGCGCCGAAGACGAGCCGCAATGCGCCCTGGTCTGCCCGGTTGAAGCCTGCGTTCCCGATCCCGAGCGCGTTGAAACGAAGGAAGCACTTCAAGCGAAGTACGAAGGCCTGCACGCCTAAGCGTAGGTCACTGGATTCGGAAAACCCGGCGGAAGTTTGTCCGCCGGGTTTTCTTTTGGAGCGCCTCTCGGTTCCGGCCGACAGGGCTCCCCCCCTCCAAGTATCTTTTCGCGCTTAGGTGCGCGTGGCCAAACGAAGCGACGTTAGCTTATTGGCAGTAGCCGTATCCGTTGCGATGACGCTCAGAACCGTGACCTGACGCCCGGATCGAGTTTGCGCCATAACCCGACTGTAGACATCCAGCTTAATGCCCTCGCGGGTCAGCCATTGCATGTGGCACGGCCCCTGACGCGAAATTTTTGAACCCTGACGGCAATCAACAACAACGGGTTGGCCGAACTCGCCGCCGAACCGCGCGATGATATTGTTGGTGGACAGGCGCGAGAAAGATTCCTGGTATTTAATGCGATAAACAGCTCCCGGTTTTGATCCGGGTGCGAACCAAACCGAATAGGCGACGCCATCGGCAAGAAAATGGCCCGTATGTTCCGCGCTACGGCCCTTTGTCACCATGTCGGGAAACAACCGGCGAACGGCCTCGGCGGCCATCCCTAACTTGACACCCTGTACAACGAAATACCGGTTCTGGCGAACGATGACACTGCGCTTTGTTGATTGCTCCGCCGGGCGGACCTCGGCAAAGGCCGAAGTTGTCCCAAAATTCCAGATTCCACCGGTCACGACCAAAGCCGCACCCAGCAACACTGCGGAAACAGCCAAAACCTTAAATGCCGATTGAAAACGATTGCGGCGAGCGTCACGACGGATAATCCGGCGAGGACGCGGACAATACGGTTGTCGGCGCCGTGTGGGCAAAATCGACCCCGAGAAGGGCTTCTGACGATGGGTCATGGCAACACCTGAAATCCAAGTTAAGCCTAATGTCCCGGCACTACACCAATCCAAAACACAAGTATAAGATCATATAAAAATGAAGTTTAGTCAAAACCTTTATTTGAGATAAAAGAAAAGACAAAGTAACGGTATTTTATCTAAAATTTTATCGAATTTATTTTTAAGAATCGAACGAGAAGGGCCGACGCCATTTCCATGGCCTCGGCCCGATATTCGTTCCATCGTTTTTTTTTACCCTCGGAGCGAAGCGTCCGCCCCAACCGTTTGGGGTTGTGAATCAGCCTGCCTTGTTGCGAAGGTCGCGCACACGCACGGCTTTGCCCTGCGAACGCGGGATTTCGCCGGGACTGAGAACGACCGCGCGGCAGGTCACTCCGACCATCGTTTTGATGTGATTGGAAACCTTTGTTGCGATGTTCGGATAATCGTCGACGGAAGTTCCGGCCTTTGCCTCAATTTCGATGGTCATCGTGTCCATCGAACCCTCGCGCTGAATAACCAGCTGGTAGTGCGGTTCGATGTCGGGAAGACCGAGAAGGTGGGCTTCGACCTGCGATGGATAGACGTTCACGCCGCGAATAATCAGCATGTCGTCGTTGCGCCCGGTAACCCGCAGAATACGGGCATGGGTGCGACCGCAGGCGCAGACTTCGTCAGTCAGGCGCGTAATATCGCGGGTCCGGTAGCGGATCATCGGCTGCGCCCATTTGGCCAGCGTCGTGATGACCAGCTCGCCCTCTTCGCCGAAAGGCAGGGCTTCGCCCGTTTCCGGATCAATGGTTTCAAACAGGAAGCAATCTTCCCAGCCGTGCAAACCAGCGCGGGCCTCCGAGCATTCTGCCGCGACGCCCGGACCGATAATTTCCGAAAGACCGTAAAGATCGACCGAGCGGATGCCCAAACGTTCGTCAAGCTCGCGACGCATGCTTTCGCTCCACGGTTCGGCTCCGAAAATGCCAACCCGCAACGGCCCGTTTTTGATATCGACGCCGGCCTTCTCGGCCACTTCGGCAATGTGAAGAGCGTAAGACGGAGTGGCACAAAGCACCTGTGCGGAAAAATCGTTCATCAGGACGATCTGACGTTCTGTGTTGCCGCCCGATACCGGCGTAACCGTGCAGCCCAGGCGTTCGGCCCCGTAATGGGCCCCGAGGCCGCCGGTAAACAGGCCGTATCCGTACGCGTTATGCACAAAATCCCCCGGCCGCGCGCCCATGCATGCCAGGGAGCGGGCCATGAGGTCCGACCACACATCCAAGTCGCCCTCGGTATAGCCGACCACCGTCGCCTTGCCGGTCGTACCCGAAGACGCATGAACGCGGCTGATCTCGTTCTGCGGCACCGCGAACATTCCAAAGGGGTAGTTGTCGCGAAGGTCGTCTTTGACAGTGAACGGAAATTTGGCGAAATCATCCAGCGATTTCAGATCATCCGGTTTCACCCCTGCCGCATCGAAGCTCTTGCGATAGTGAGCGACGTTCTCATAGGCGTGACGAACGATCTTCGTCAGTTTTTCAAGTTGCAGCTCGGCGAGTTGATCGCGCGGCATTTTTTCGATTTCCGGTGAAAACATAAAATTGTCGGTCGCTGTCGTGGTCATAGCGTTTCCTCTGAATTTGCCCCTCGCTGAACGCCGGTCACGTTTTTGGTGTTTTGCGGACCGGAAAACCGACCTCAACATAATTTAACAGATGCCCAACGGCCACAGCAGTTTCCCGGGTTTTGACAAAAAACGATGCAATTCCCGTTTTATTCATGTGGGTTTTATGCCAATCTGGGCGCAATCGCGATTTTTTCTCGCCACTCCGTTTTTAACTTCGAAACTTAAACAAAGGGAGACTTTCCATATGTTTCGAGCACAACAATGGCGTACTTTGGCGGTCGCGGGGTCGTTCTTGGCGGCAACCGGACTCCTCACTGGCGGCGCAATCGCTGCCGACCCGATCAAGATCGGCACGTTCCTTTCCGTGACCGGCCCCGCGTCTTTCCTGGGTGATCCCGAACTGAAAACCCTTGAATTGTATGTTGGTAAGATCAATTCAGAAGGCGGTGTTCTGGGCCGCCAGATTGAACTGATCCACTACGATGTGGGCGTCGATTCCAAAAAGGCACAGACGGCGGTAAAGCGTCTGATCAGCAGCGACAAGGTTGACGTCATCGTCGGCGGCTCGACGTCGGGCGCCACCATGGCCGTAATTCCGCTTGTCGAACGCGCAAAAATTCCGTTCATTTCGCTGGCTGGCGCGGTCGTTATTGTCGATCCCGTAAAAAAATGGGTCTTCAAAACACCGCATACCGACAAGATGGCCTGCGCAAAAATCTTCGAAGACATGGAAAAGCGCGGCATCAAGAAGATCGGCATGATTTCCGGCTCCGGTGGTTTCGGTAAATCCATGAGGGGTCAGTGCAAAGGTTTGGCTTCGGCCTACGGCGTCGAGATTCTCATTGACGAATCTTACGGCCCGAAAGACACCGACATGACCCCGCAGCTTACCAAGATCAAGAATACCGCGGGCGTCGAAGCGGTCTTGAACCCCGGTTTTGGCCAGGGTCCGGCCATCGTTACCAAGAACTTAAAGCAACTTGGTATTTCGGTCCCGATGTACCAGTCGCACGGCGTCGCGTCGAAAAAATTCATTGAACTGGCGGGTGCTGCGGCTGAGGGTGTGCGCCTTCCGGCAGCGGCTCTCCTCGTTTCCGATAAGCTTGCAGATTCGGACCCCCAGAAGGCTGTGGCAGTTGCCTACAAAAAAGCCTACGAGGGCAAGTTCGGCTCGGCGGTTTCGACTTTCGGCGGACATGCTTTTGATGGTTTGCAAATGGCCCTGTCGGCCATCGCGCGAGCTGGCAGCACCGACAAAGGCAAGGTGCGCGACGAAATTGAAGGCACCAGCGGTTACATTGGAACCGGCGGCGTCGTCAACATGTCGGCCAAAGATCATCTGGGCCTCGGCCTTTCGGCCTTCCGCATGATTGAAATCAAAAACGGCGACTGGACAATCGCCGACTGATTATTGGTGCATCCAAATTCCGGCGGCGTGTGCGGCTCGTACATGAGCCCGCGCGCCGTTGCCCGATTGGCGTTGCTTCATTCCGCCGGCCCATATATTAAGAGCCCGGTGGTTTCCCGCCGTTCGCGGAACGCTTTTTTGTTGGTAGTCGATGTTTTCTGAATTTCTTCAGTTTCTTATCTCGGGAGTCACGGTGGGTGCGACTTACGCCTTGGTCGCGCTTGGATTTTCGATCATCTACAACTCCAGCAACGTGATCAACTTCGCCCAGGGCGAATTCGTGATGCTGGGCGGTATGTCCACCGTCTTTTTCCTCAACGCCGGATTTCCGCTGCCGCTGGCGATTTTTTGCGCCATCGCGATTACGGTTGTCATTGGATTGCTTCTGGAAAAACTGGCCATCGAACCGGCCCGCGAGGGATCGGTCGTGACGCTGATCATCATTACCATCGGCGCTTCTATCTTTCTTCGCGGGGCGACGCAAATCGCCATCGACAAGGAATTTCATTCCCTGCCTGCGTTCTCGGGCGAGGAACCCATCATCATCGGCGGCGCATCTATGATGCCACAAAGCATTTGGGTTGTTGGCGGCGCGGTCGTGATGGTCGTTCTGATGTGGTTTTTCTTCGAGCACATGAAACTGGGCAAGGCCATGCTGGCGATGTCCTACAACCGCCTTGCCGCGCGTCTGGTGGGCATTAACGTCAGAATGGTGTTGACCCTTAGCTTCGTTCAGGCGGCCCTGCTGGGGGCTATCGGCGGCATCCTGGTGGCTCCCCTGTCGGTGACCTATTACGAAGTCGGCATCATGTTGGGCCTCAAGGGCTTTTGCGCGGCCATTCTCGGTGGTTTGGGTCGGGGCTGGGGTGCTGTTCTGGGCGGACTGATCGTTGGCGTCGCCGAAGCGATGGGGGCGGGATACATTTCGTCCGACTACAAGGACGCCATCGCCTTCATCATCATTCTTTTGGTTCTTTTCTTTATGCCCAGCGGTTTGTTGGGCAAGCGAAGCACGGAGCGGGTATGATTGGCAGGCTAATGAATCCCCGAAACGGGGGCCTATTGGCGTTGGCCGCGTTCCTCGTGACCGTACCGTTTTTGCTGCCCAACGAGTTTTATTTCGACGTTGCCGTGCGCGCTGGAATCAACGCAATTGTTTGCGTCGGATTGAACCTGCTGATCGGTTATGCCGGACAAATCAGTTTGGGACACGCCGGTTTTCTGGGCCTTGGGGCCTACACCTCGGCGATCCTTACCGCCAACTATGGATGGCCCCCGCTGGCCGCAATGGCGCTGGGTGCAACACTGGTTGGCGTTCTCGCCTTCGTCGTGGCGCGTCCGATCCTGCGCCTGAAAGGCCACTACCTGGCTATGGCCACTCTGGGCCTGGGCATTATCATTTCAATAGTTGTCAATAACGAGGCCGATGTTACCGGCGGCCCAGACGGCATGATGGTTCCGCCGCTGGTTGTTTTCGGTTTCGAGTTTTACGGCGAAACGATCTGGTACTGGTTGATCAGCGCGGGTCTTGTGATCAGCGTTTGGCTGGCCCTTAACATCATCCATTCGCCGGTCGGCAGGGCATTGCGTTCGGTCCACGGTTCGGAGGTCGCGGCCGAGGTCTCGGGCGTCGACACGGCGCGATACAAAGTTCTGGTGTTCGTCATTTCGGCGATCCTGGCCTCGGCAGCGGGAAGTTTCGCCGCCCACTACAGCGGTTTCATTACGCCGTCCGATGTCAGCTTCTTCAAATCCATCGAGTTGGTGACGATGGTGGTGTTGGGCGGCATGGCCTCGGTGTTTGGTGCTGTGGTAGGTGCCGTTATCCTGACCATCCTGCCCGAGCTTCTGACCTGGTTTTCCGAATACGAGCATATGATCTTTGGCCTGATCCTTATGCTGACCATGATCTTCATGCCAAAGGGGTTGGTTCCCACGCTGTCGGCGAAGTTTCGAATTCAGGGTGGCGCGCGCGCGGAGGAAAAACAATCATGAGCCTTCTGCGCGTCGAGGATTTAAGTAAGGAATTTGGCGGCGTACATGCCATCGCCGATTTGGCTTTTTCGTTCAACGCCGGGACCATCCATTCGATCATCGGCCCCAACGGCGCTGGAAAGACGACTCTTTTCAACCTGATCAGCGGCATCTATACGCCAACGACGGGGCGCATATTCCTTGACGATAAGGACGCACGCGGTCTGGCACCGTATGAACTGGCCGCCATGGGCCTTTCCCGGACCTTCCAGAATCTGCAGATTTTCTTCAATATGACGGCGCTGGAAAACGTCATGGTCGGATTGCACCTGCGTTTGGATTCGCGTTTCTGGCCCACGCTTCTGCGCGTCGGCGGTATTGGGCGCAAGGAAGAGAAAGCCCGTGAACAGGCCGCCGAACTGATGCGTTTCGTTGGCCTTGAGGCATATCTGGACGCCGCCGCCGACGCCATGCCTTTCGGTGCCCTCAAGCGGCTGGAGATAGCGCGGGGACTGGCCTCCGAACCGAAAATCATTCTTCTCGACGAACCGGCGGCGGGGCTCAACACGAATGAAACCGAAGAGATCGACGGACTCATCCGAAAAATTTCCGAAACCGGTGTGACGGTGGTTCTGGTCGAGCACGACATGCGTCTGGTAATGGGCGTTTCCGACCATATCCTGGTACTGGATAACGGTCGCAAACTGGGCGAAGGGACGGCCGCCGACATTCAATCGAATACCAGCGTCATTCAGGCGTACCTGGGGGCCGGACATCTGGGAAACGGTGACGCCGATGGTTGAAAACACCCCACTTCTGGAAGTGCGTGACCTTAGTACCCATTACGGTCGCATCCAGGCCCTGCGCGGCGTCAGCCTGTATATCAACGAAGGTGAACTGGTGGCCCTCGTCGGCAACAACGGCGCCGGAAAAACCACACTTTTGCACACGATTTGCGGCGTTCAGCCCTCGTCGGCAGGCGACGTGCTGCTCGACGGAACGTCGATAAACGGGGTTCGCGCTGATCGCCGCGTGCGAATGGGCATATCGCAGGTTCCCGAAGCCCGTCAGGTGTTCGGGCCAATGAGCGTTGAAGACAACCTGATGATGGGGGCCTTTACGCGAAAGCGACGTGATGCGCTGGCCGATATCGACAGGGTTTACAGCCTGTTCCCGGTTTTGGCCGAAAAACGGCGGCAAAACGCCGGAACCCTTTCGGGTGGCCAACAACAGATGCTGGCGATCGGACGGGGCCTGATGGCCAAGCCGCGACTTTTGCTGCTGGACGAACCAAGCATGGGGCTTTCCCCGAAAATCACCGACGACACCTTTGAAACCATCATGGCGTTGCGGGATTCCGGCACGACAATCTTCTTAATCGAGCAAAATGCATCTTCGGCACTTGCCGTGGCCGACCGTGGATACGTATTGGAAACCGGCGAAGTCGTTCTTTCCGATACCGGCAAGGCGTTGCTGCGTAACAAAAAGGTCAAGGAAGCCTATTTGGGCATGTCCTAAAGACCAAGAATACCGACTACAGGAGAATAGAACGCATGGTTCAGAAGCGTGTTTCGCGTTTCGAGCTCACCAACCGGCTTAGAGACATCAAACTTCTTTCCCTGGATGTCGACGGCATCCTGACCGACGGCGGACTGTATTTTGCCGACGACGGAAATACATTTCGCAAGTTCAACGTCAAGGACGGCCTTGGGATTAAGCTGGCCCTGCGGGCTGGTATCGTCGTTGTCATTATTTCGGCGGGCATACAGGATTCGATTCGCCTGCGCATGGAATCCCTTGGCATCAGCCACATATATACCAGCGTAGACGACAAACTGGAGATCCTTGGCAATATTTGCGGCGAACTGGGGATAGATCCGTCACAGGTCATTCATATGGGCGACGACCTGAACGATCTGCCAATTCTGGAAGCCGTCGGTTGTCCGATTTCCGTACCCGACGGGATGCCCGAGGCCCGCGACGCCGCTATCTACGTCACCACGCAAAAAGGCGGCAAAGGCGCGGTTCGCGAAGTTTGCGACATGCTTATCGCAGCACACAAATAGCCATCAGGCCGCATCAACCGTTTGGCGATCCGACGTGCAGGCGCGAACCGTTCCTTCAACCAGTCCTCTCGGCTCCGGCGCGAGTATTTTGACCATCAGCCGATCCGCTTCGCCCGGCATCCGGATCCCGCGCGTGGCGGCGGCAACGAAGCCGAAGCGAGAATAATAATCCGCGTCGCCAACTAGAATAACGCTCCGGTATCCAGCCCGCTTGGCCTTGGCCTGGGTTCTGCGAATAAGGGTTACGCCAATTCCGTGGCCGCGCAGCGACGGTTGAACCGCCAACGGCCCCATCAGAAGTGCTGGAACCGCGTGCTCACCAATTTCCACCGGCCAATAGGCGATGGTTCCGACCAACCGGACCCCGTGGTGTGCGACCATCCCCAATTGCGCAATTGGATCGACGCCGCGCCGATAGCGGTACGATGTCTTGCCCAGCCGTTCAGGGCCGAACGCGGCGTCAAGCAACGTTTCTATCGCGCTGTGGTGATGGGGTAGGGGGGAAGTGAATTCGTACAACATTTCGGCAATCCCGACATTCGTGCATTTGCGGCAAAAAATGGCCGCTTGCCGCAAAAATTCAGGAAAACCGATTTCAGGGTGGGGACGGAATTTCCGAACGAGGCTATGCGACCGCAGCAATAAAGGCGGATACACATTGTCGTCGTCGGAGATCGAGTATCAAAACCATCGAAAGAACCCCATAAGAACTCTCAGTCGATTTACACCAACAATTGGAAAAGTCAAAGCGCAAATGCGCCGAGGCCTGACGATTGTTCCCCCGAAGGAAAACCGTTATAGAGAGGGTGATGCATAAATATTCAAAAAGTTTCCTGTTCTTAGGTCTCGGCCTCGCCCTTTTGGCGGGAGGCTGCGGCTGGGCGGAACCCTACGTTTACGACACCCAGGAATTCAATCGGAACGCCCCGAGCTTCGGCAAGACGTTAGACAACCGAGGTTCGGTTTCGGTTTGCTACAACAAGCGCGGGGCAACACCGCGCGAGGTTGCGGAACTGGCCCAGGCCGAATGTGGAAAATTTCAAAAAGTGGCGCGATTCACCGGCCATCAAAGGCTGATATGCCCGCTGTTCACGCCGGTAAAGGCTAACTTTTCTTGCGAAAAGCCCTAGTCGAACTTTATCAGGATCTTTCGCACGAAAACGTGTCGGTTTTGGAGTCATGCGGGGACACGTAGGAAAAATGTTGGAAACAGTTTCCGGCCTCGTTGGGCTCGCCGCCGTCGCCTACGCCGTGATCATCGGCGCGATGTTCATTTTTCAGCGCGGCCTTCTGTATCATCCAGCGGACACGATACCATCTCCGGCCGAAAGCGGCGTTGCACAAATGCAGCTCGTTACCCTGCGCACCGAAGACGGCTTAGACCTGAAGTCCTGGTACGCGCCCGCACCCAACGGTCGCCCGGTCATCGTCTATTTTTGTGGAAATGCCGGACATATCGGAAATCGGGGGTTCAAGGCGCGGGTTCTGCTTGATGCGTCGTTTGGGGTTTTGCTGGTGAGTTACCGTGGCTATGGCGGAAATCCGGGAAAGCCAAGCGAAGCGGGGTTCTACGCAGACAGCCGCGCGGCGCTGACGTTCATGAAAAACGAGGGGGTCGCGCCCGCCAACATCGTGGTTTATGGCGAATCCCTGGGCACCGGCGTTGCCGTTCATCTGGCACACGAACAGGCGCGCTCACAAGCGGTGGCGGCTGTTGTTCTGGAAACGCCATACACCTCGATAACCGACGTCGCGGCTGCGCACTATCCATTCGCACCGGTTCAGTGGCTAGTTAAGGATAAGTTCGACGCCATCGCCGAAATCGCTGATATACACGCCCCGCTTTTGGTTTTTCATGCAAAGGACGACCGGGTTATCCCTATACGCTTCGCCAAAAGGCTATTTGAGGCGGCAGCCCACCCGAAAAAAGCCGAATGGTACGATCTCGGCGGCCACGACGGTCTTTTTGACGGTGGTGCCGGTAGGCTGGTCGTTGAATTCATCAACGATGTATTCGCCGACAAGAATCCGCAACCGGTGAAAAACGGCCAGTCTGGTTGAAACCTTCTAACGCGCAGTCCGGTTGCCAACCGGGTGTTATCGGCGTACACTGCACTGGGTTAAAATGCGCCTACGGGTGCAAGCGGGACTCCATTTAGGGGGTCTCGGGTTTGGGATAGATTATGGCTCAAAGCCTAAAAGCGGTGCAAATGCAGGTGCCGTCCACCGTTGGCGGTGGGCGTGCAGCGTCGCATGCGTCTAGGGTGGCGAGCTTTGGCGACTCGCCCGTTGAAGAGCTTAATCCCAAACTCGGTACGGCATTCGACGACGCGTTTTACCTTCTTCAAGATTTCGGACGTGGCGAATCGCCAACTCGTAGGGAACACTCCCATCATCAAGCTATCGGAATGTTTCGTGCCACTAGTCAATCGTTCGCAGCGTTTATCGAGTTCGAAGGTGGCACCAACCAAGCGGGCATTGCCGACGCGGATGGCGGAGCACACGGTGCTGCTGGTTTGCTTTCCCGCGCAATCGTCGCCTACGAGACTAACGCGCGCGTGGTAAACGGTGGGGAACCCGCCCTAGGGACTTCTCTGAGCCTCACTCTCTGATTTTTTCCCCCATTTTCTTTCTGATTATACGCGTGTGACCAATATCACGGCGTGAGCCCCTTCGTTCCGGTAAGACTTTGTTAACCAAAACGAAGGAAGCAGACAATGAGCATCGGTGGGGCGATATCAAGCGCGGTCTTGGGATTAGCTGCCAATGCGCGCAGCATCGAAATCGCCGCCGATAACCTTGCCAATGTCTCCACGCCCGGATATGGGCCCAAAGAAGTCGTGGCGACAACCGTTGTGACTCGCGCACCAAGCGCAGCGGGATATTCGGCGGGTGGCTTGCGGACCTCCGTACGGTCCAAAGTTTCGTTTTCGACGCCCTCGTTTGAAATTTCCAACGTCAATGTCGGCGACGAATATGCCCGCCTTATTCAAGCCCGCGCGGCCTATCGGGCCAACGCCGATGTTATCACCACGGCTTCGGGTATGCTTAAGGAACCGATCTTCGCATAAATTCCCTTCGGCGTGCTTGCGCAATAGTGCAATTCCCCGCCTTTCGCCCTATATTTTGATTTTGCAAAGATGAACCACCGTCGGGGCATTGCCTCGGCGCACAATTTTCGGGAAAGAAATATGCCTGCGGCCCTCGATTCTGCCTTTGACGTCGCCTTCTGGTTCGCCGATACGGCCCTGAACGATAACGAATATTTGCAGCCACAAAAGCTGCATCGCCTGATGTTTCTAGCCCAGGCCTATTACGCCATTCTCAACAAACGTAACAAACTGATGCCTGCTGTTTTCGTCGCCTCGGAAATGGGACCCATCGAAGCCAACATTTACGCGGCGTTTTCCAAAGGAAGGCCCGACGTCGAGGTAACCCTTTTCATGCCTGAAGGCGTGGAGGAGTTTCTGGATACGATCTGGCGGCGCTTCGGCCACTTTTCAGCCGACCGCCTGACCAAAATGACCAAGGCGACGGCGGCTTTTAAAGGGGCTTACGCAAAAGGAAAGCGCGCCGAAATCACCTTGGACTCGATGATTTTGGCATTTTCCCGTGCCGAGGATACGCCAGCCGCTGACCAGGTGTTCCGGCCAAAGGTCTTGCGCTCGCAAACAGGCAGGCCGGTCACGGTCAAAGCCTGGGTTCCCGGAAAACCGACAAAATGAAAACCAACAAAATGAAAACCGGCTAGATAAAATACAGCACCAGGAACATCACCAAAACTACGATAACCCAAAGGACCATGCTTCCCGCGGGCAGCGTGGCCGCCAGAATGCCTTCCGGGCCATGGTGGCGGAAGACCCATCTGATCATTACACGAACGCCGGTGACCGTGGTTTTGCGAATGGCTCGGTCCAGCGGGCCGAAGGTGGCAACCACCAGTTTGACCGCCGCAGGAAATGCGACCCGATAGAACCAATCAAAATCCAGACTGATGGTCAGGGTTCGCTTCATCATCGGCAGCAAAAGGAAGAACGCGAGCCCCGCGAACAACAACAGTTGCAGCATGTTCAACACATGCGAAACCGTATAAGGCGCATAGTCGACGGGGAAGGGAAGGATAGCGTAAAGCGGCTCCGGCCAAATGCCCAAACCAATGCACAGGGCGGCGAAAAAAACCATGGCAATGCGCATGTTCATAGGAGGATCCGGTGGACGCATACCAGAATCCTTCTGGAAAAACACGAACCATGGGAATTTGATGCCCGCGTGCAGGAACACACCAGCCGAACCAGCGGCCAGAACAAACCAGGCGATCGTTATATGTTCGTCGGCCGCCGCCTGCGCGATCATCGACTTGCTGATAAAGCCACTGGTCAGCGGGAACGATGAAATGGCCAGCGCGCCGATAATGCCGCATATGGCCGTTAGCGGCATACTTTGGAACAACCCACCCAGATCGGTGCATTTGCGCTTGCCCGTCATCAACAGAACCGAACCCGCCGACATCAGCAGCAACGCCTTGTAAATGATATGGGTAAAAGCGTGAGCTGCGGCACCATTGAGTGCCATCACAGTTCCGATGCCAATGCCGCACACCATGAACCCGACCTGATTGATGATGCTGTAGGACAGAATCCGCCGCATGTCGTTTTCAAGCAGGGCGTAGATGATGCCGTACAAGATCATGTACATGCCGACAAAAATCAGAATTTCGGCGCCCGGGTACCCGCGTATCAACACGTAAACAGCCGTTTTCGTGGTGAACGCCGAAAGGAAAACCATTCCGCTGAATGATGCCTCGGGATAGGCATCGGGCAGCCACGCCGAGAACGGCGGCGCACCGGCGTTGATCAGGAAGCCGATCAAAATCATCCAGGTGCCGAAGGAATTGGGCTGCATGGCGACGAAATCGACCGAACCGGTGGCGCTGACATGAGAAATCACGCCGGCCATCAGAATAACGCCGCCCGCTAGATGAACCTGGAGGTAACGCATGGACGACCGATAGGATGCAGGCGTTCCAGCCGACCACACGACGAGGGTCGAGGCCACGGCCATGATTTCCCAAAAAATGAAGACCGTAATTAAGTCACCGGCCAGGGCCACGCCAACCGCTCCGCCCGAATAGGCCAACGCTGCCGACAGTTCCAGCGTACTTTTCTGGTTCAGCGCGAATAAACCGCCGCCGAAGGCCATCAGCGTGAAGATGGTGCCGAACAGGCGGCTCAGCGCATCGGCTTCTACGACCTGCAACTCGTAAACCAGGAACGGTAGCGTCAACGATACGCCGTCGGGCAGCATCCATACCGCCCACAGGGCGACAAGGGGAACGCCGAGAACCACCACTGAACGAACGGTGCCACTGCACAACGGCACCAATACGGCACCCAGCATCAGGATTAGACCCGGAGGGATGCTAGCGCTCATCATAGTAGGTGTCCTTGCGCTTCAAAAACAGGCCAAGCCCCTTGGCGACGAGAACCATGGCTACGCAGGTTGAAAATCCGTACCACGAGTTGAACCCGAAAGTTCCATCGATGCCGAAATACTCATGGGGATGCACGAAAAAGTCGCCCAGCACGAGAACGACGAGGATTCCGATACCCCAGCGCCACAGCAGGCGAATGGTTGTCGGCCTTACCAGCCAGTGTTTTTGCTCGCTCACCCGCCACCTCCTACCAACTGATGGGCCAGCCCCAACGGCAGATCGGGGAAGAAGAACAACATAATTGTGCCACCCGCCGTGATCGCCAGTGCCAGCAAAATAGCTGGCGGCGCTTCGCCGTGGGCCGCGTGCCCATCCGTCACATCAGGTTCTTTGAAGAAAGCGGCATATATGATCGGCAGAAAATAGGCCGCGTTCAGCAAGGTGCTCAGCATAATGACCACAGCGGCAAACGCTTGCCCGTTGGTCAGCGTCGCCTGTAACAAGAACCATTTGCTGACGAAGCCTGCCGTCGGCGGCAAGCCGATCATGGACAGCGAACCAATGGCGAAAGCGACCATGGTGAAGGGCATGGCCCGGCCAATTCCCTTCATCTGGCTGATCTCGGTCTTGTGGCTGGCTACCAGAATGGCACCGGCGCAGAAGAACAACGTGATCTTACCAAAGGCGTGCATGGCAATATGGGTGGCGCCGCCGATTGCCCCCAGGTTGGTTGCCAGCATCGCCGCCAGAACGATGTAGGAAAGCTGGCTAACTGTCGAATAGGCCAGCCGCGCCTTCAAATTATCTTTGGTCAGGGCGACAACGGAGGCCGCAATAATGGTGAACCCGGCGACATATTGAATCCACTCGCTACTGCCCAGTTCGTGCAACGTGTCGATGCCGAAAATATAAACAGAGACCTTCAGAACCGAAAACACGCCCGCCTTGACCACGGCCACGGCATGAAGCAATGCGCTGACCGGCGTCGGCGCAACCATCGCCGCCGGAAGCCAGCGGTGGAAAGGCATCAGGGCAGCCTTGCCAATACCAAAGACATAAAGCGCGAACAGCACGGCGATAATGCCCTCGGACGTCTTGCCCGCCAGAATACCGCCGGTGGTGAAGTCCAGCGTACCGACTTCGACCCAGGTCCAGACCATGGCAAACAGCATGAAGCAGATCGACGTCGCCATCAGGATACCCAGATAAATGCGCCCGCCGCGCTTGGCGTCATTGGTGCGGCTGTGGGTAACCAGCGGATAGGTGCAAACGCTCAGAACTTCGTAGAAGACGAACAGCGTCAGCATGTTACCGGCGAAGGCCACGCCAAGGGCACTGAACAGCGACACGGCGAAAAAGGCGTAAAAACGGGTCTGGTTCTTCTCGTGATGGCCGCGCATGTAGCCAATGGAGTAAATCGACGTCACAATCCACAGGAAACTGGCGATCAGCGCGAAAATCATGCCCAGCGGTTCAAGCTTGAAGGCCAGCTTCAGGCCCGGCATCATTTCGCCCAAAAGCACTTCGGGACGCCCGCCCGCCATAACCCCCGGGGTCAGCGAAGCGACCAGCAGGAACATGATCGTCGCGGTTACCAAGGTAACGGTTTCGCGCAAGTTCGGGCGATGCCCGGTCAGAACGATAAACAGCGTACCGATCAGCGGCGTGGCAATGGCCAGCTGCATGGTGGTTTCGGGGCTCATGATCCGCCTCCGACCAGCATGGAGGCTGCAGCCCGTGCAATTTCGACCGTGCGCGTGGCATCAACGCCGAAATAAACGCTGGCCAAGGCCATGATCCAGGTCGGAACGACCAAACTAAGCGGTGCTTCGCGGACTTTCTCGGCACCCGCGGGCGAGGGCCGGAAATAGGCCGCTTCGACGATCCGCCAAATATAGATAACGGCAAGCAGCGAACTGGCGACGATCAGGGCCGCAATCGGCCACATGCCTTGCTCCAACGCCGCTTGTATCAGCACCCATTTACTGACGAAACCAACCGTCAGCGGTACACCAATCAGGCTCAAACCGGCAACCACGAAAGCGGCCATGGTCAGGGGCATACGTTTGCCCAGACCCTCGAAATCCTTCATGGTGACCGCACCCATGCGGTAGAACACGCAGCCCATAACCATAAAAAGGGCGCATTTCATAAGGGCGTGGTTGAACAGGTGAAGAATACCGCCGGAAAGCCCGGTAACGGTGGCAAAACTGATCCCCAACACCATGTAGCCAACCTGCGCGATACTCGAATAAGCCAGCAGGCGCTTGACGTTTTCCTGGAATATGGCCACCAGCGAGCCCGCGAACATGGCGAGGATGGCCAGAACCATCAAAACCTCACGGATCGGCATGGTCTCGAAAATATCGACCTTGCCGAAAATCGTGAAATAAACGCGGATCAGCGCATAGACGGCCACCTTCGTCGCGGTCGCCGCAAGAAACGCGGTGACGGCGGAAGGAGCGCGGGTGTAAGCATTGGGAAGCCACGTATGCAGCGGGAACATGGCCAGTTTCAGGCCGATGCCCACGGTCAGGAAGGCCAACGCGGCCAACACGGTTCTCGTTCCGGCAACCTGGGGCAGCTTGTCGGCCAGATCGACCATGTTGAGCGTGCCGGTCATCATGTACAACAGGCCAATGCCGATGACGTAGAAGGTCGCGCCCACGGTACCCATCACAAGGTAGCGGTACGCCGCCGTCAACGCCCGCCGGTCGCGGGCCATGGCAATCAGCGCATAGGCCGAAAGCGACGAAATTTCGAGGAAAACGAAAAGGTTGAACGCATCGCCCGTAATCGCAATGCCTAGCAATCCGGAAAGGCATAGATTAAACATGGTGAAAAACAGGTAGACTCGGCGCGGAGCAATTTCGCGCCGCACACTGGTCCAGGCGTAGGGCGTGATAATGGCACCGATGGCCGCAACGATGACCAGAACAAAGGCATTAACCAGATCAATCCGGTATTCGATGCCCCACGGTGCGGCCCAGTTTCCGATTTCGTAAATAATGGTTCCGGTATCGAGAACCCGCTGCAGCAACGTCACCGATACGCCAAAGCAGAACCAGCTTACGGCCACCGCAATCGCCCAGGTGGCGATGGGAACGCGCCTGAAAAACAGGCAAATAGGTGCCGCCATCAACGGAACAATGACTTGCAGCACGGGCAGATGAGACGAAATCAAAGGTCGTCCTCCAGCGCGTGAATTTCATCGTCCTCGATGGTCCCGTAAGCGTCGCGAATGCGAACCACCAGGGCCAAAGCCACGGCGGTGGTCGCGACACCTACGACGATAGCGGTAAGGATCAGAACGTGGGGCAGGGGGTTTGAATAAACCTCAATGCTGGGGTCAAGGATCGGGGCCGTGCCGCCCTTGATCTTACCCATCGAGATATAAAAGACAAAGACCGAAACCTGGAAAACGTTCAGGCCGACAACCTTCTTAATCAGGTTGCTGTGGGCGATGACCATATAAAAACCGATCATCATCAGCACGACCACGATCCAGTAGTTGAAAAGGCCGGGAAATTCCATGGCGTTAGCGGTCCTGGCCCGCAAAAATCATAAAGATGGTTATCATGGCACCGGCAACGGTCGTACCGACGCCAAACTCGATAAGGGTGATCCCCAGATGCTGGCCGTGCGTCGCTTCATGGGCGAGCACTGAATAGTCCAGATAATTTCCGCCCATAAGCATCGCCGCAACACCGACGCCCGCGTACAACAGAACGCCCGACGACAACATGGCGCGCCGCACCCATCCGCGAATGGCCACCCGCGTGAAATCAATACCGAATATCAGCGCGTACAAAATGAACCCCGCGCCAAATATGACGCCAGCCTGGAAACCGCCACCCGGCCCGAAATCGCCGTGGAACTGCACATAAAACGCAAACAATAAAATCAACGGCATCAATAACTTGGCCGTCACGCGAAGCACCGAATGCCGATGCATGACCGACGGAAGGGCGCTGTCCGCGTTTTCCGGCTGACCGTAGGTGATAAGGTCGCGGCCACGCCCAATCAGGCACATAACGGCCAGGGCAGCGGTGAAAATAACCGTCACTTCGCCCAGGGTATCGTATCCGCGGTAACTGGCCAGAACCGAGGTAACGATATTAGGCACGCCGACTTCGGCCCCGGATTCCAAAATAAAGCGCGGTGCCACATGATGATGGATCGGCGCCATGGCGTCCCCGTAAAGGGGCATGTCGAGAGTTCCGTAAATCAACACCCCGCCGGTAACGACCACGAGAAGCAGCGCACCCAGATTGCGGCTATTCTCTTTGATCGCTTCCTCGGTCGTCGTCAGGGCCAGGGTTCCCAGCATCAGCACGGTCGCGATCCCCGCGCCGACGGAGGCTTCGGTAAAGGCAACATCAACCGCATCCAGCACCACGTAAAGGGCAGCGGCTGAAAGGCTGAAAATTCCCGACAACATAACGACGGCGAACAGGTTGCGCAGGCGAACCATGCCCAAGGCCGACGCTGCCATAAGGGAAAGCAGAACGGTGTTGACTAGGTCTTCGATGGCTCGTCTTCCCTGTCTTTTTCGTTGTCGCCAGCCTTGGCGAGTTGCGGCTTCACACCCGTGCTCAGCGCCGATTGCGCCAGGGCATGAGTTGAAACCGGGCTCGTAAAAAGAATGAACACGACGATCAAAAGCAACTTCACCGTCACCAGGGTGAATCCCGCCTGCAGCATCAGGCCAACCGAAATTAGCCCCGCACCTGCCGTGTCGATGATCCCCGCCGCATGCATGCGGGCGTAAACATCGGGCAGGCGCAGCATTCCCAGTCCGCCAATCAGGCAGAATGCGCCACCCGCAACAATCAGTGCCCAGCTAAGGATGTCCAGAGCCATCGCCATTACAATCCCCCCAGGTCTTCGCCGGAACGGCGACCGAGGCGGTGGTATTTGAAGAATTTCATGATGGCGATCGTGGTAATGAAATTGATCAGCGCGTAAACGAGGCCGATGTCGAGAAATTCGGGACGCCCCATTAGGAAGCCGAGCACCGCAATCAACATAACGGTCAACGTGCCAAACGAATTAACGGCCAAAATTCGATCGTAAACGGTGGGGCCTTTAATGGCTAGCGTCAGGGCCATTGCCATGGTTGCGAGAAGGGCGAGAGCGCCAGCGGCGAACATGGTCATGATTCGTCGCCCTCATCCTTGTATTTCCGCGTTCCCAAAAGACGGTCCAGCATACTGATGCCTTCAACAGCAGTGACGCGCCTGTCCATATCGCCGGTCATCAAACCGTCGGCGGTGTCCTTGGTCAGCGCGTGAATCAGCAACTTGTCGCCTTGCATATCCACCGTGACCGTTCCCGGCGTGAGCGTGATCGAGTTGGCAAAAATAACGTTGCCCATCTCGCTGCGCTGGCTGGCCTTGATATCTAGCATGGCGGGCTGGATGGGCATCTTGCCTTTGAGAATGACGCCGGACACATGAATGGCGGAAACCATGATTTCCTTGAGCAGCCACACCCAGTAAAAAACGATCCGCCAGCTCAGATGCATTGGCTGGCTTTCATGATCGACTACGTCCATACGGCGCGCAATCAAAACCACGACGACAATCGAAGCTACGCCCAGCCCCAAAAGGAGCGGTACGAAAAACCCCGACAGCAGCATCCAGAGGATCGCCAGGACCAGACCAAGACTAACCGCGTGTAGCACGTATTCCCTTCAGCAGCGACTTTGTTGCCGCCATCTCCCGTATTTCATTAATTGGCACCACTTCGCGCGGCTCATTTTCTGGCGTCCAAAATCGATTTCGTCAAGAGCGGGCTGCCCTCGGAGCGCAAAAACATGCGTTTCGGCACCATTTAGCGCAGTTCGACCGCATAATCGGCCAGCGGCGGAACCTTTTTCAACAAGCCCTGTTTGTGCAAAAATGCGGCGAAGCGCTCGTAGCCCGCCGAATCCAGCGCCGCCGGACGCAGAGCGAATCGAGCCACGGTGTCGCGCCAAGCCCGTTTGTTTAATTCGTCGTTCAGGTCGGGGTAAGCGCCGATGAACGCGGCCCAGCTTTCCGCCGGATGATTGACCAAGTAGCGCACGCCTTTCTCCAGCCCGTCCAGAAAGGCCCGATAACGGGGGTCGTTCAGGTTGGCCTTCTTGGCAATAAAGATCAGCTCGTCATACCCCGGAACTCCTTCATCCTCGGGAAAAATGGCGCGTCCAGACTCGCCCGCGATATCCATCTGGTTGAGCTCGAAATTGCGGAAAGCCCCGATGGTCGCATCGACGCGGCCACTGAGCAACGCTTGCGAAAGAGCAAAGCCCAACGATACGGTTTCAACGTCATCAAGCTTCAAACCATATTTTCCCAGCATGGCTGGCAGCAGCGTGTCGCGATAGAAACCGACCGAATAGCCGATTTTGCGGCCTTTAAGATCGGCGGGGGTCTTCACCGGACCATCGGGCAACACCATCATTGTCACCAGCGGCGTCGCGACCAGGGTGCCGATGCGCACCACCGGTAAGCCTTCATCCACATGAACGTGAAGCTGCGGCTGATATGAAATGCCGATATCGGCCCTGCCCGAGGCAACCATCTTTGGCGGATCGTTTGGGTCGGCTGGCGCAATGAAATCAACGTCGAGACCGGCCTCGGCAAAGAATCCCTTTTCCTTGGCAACAATAAGCGGCGCGTGATCGGGGTTGACAAACCATTCAAGAATGACCGTCAATTTTTCTGCGGATTGCGCCGAAACAGGAAGCAATATCAATACGCTTACCAAAGAACCTAAGAATATACGTGAGATGGTTTTCATTGTGTGCCTCAATCGTTGTCGGGGGCGGAATCGGGTTGCCAGGGCAAGGCCCGGCGCAGGCCCGTATCCATGATGAAAAACAAGGTGACGGCGAGGGCCGCGAGGGTGGCGAGGGCGGCGAACATGACATCCACCTGCATGCGGGCGTTGGCGTGCAGCATCAGGTATCCCAGACCGCCACTGGAACCGACCCATTCACCGACGATAGCGCCGATGGGCGCGACTGCCGTCGCCACACGCAGCCCCGAGGCCAATGCCGGAAGAGCTGCAGGAATACGGACCTGCCAAAGAACGGCCCAACGCCCGGCGTTCATGGTGCGCGCCAAATCGAGCCAACCCGGCTCGGTTCGCCGCAGGCCGTCGTGGAAAGCCGCAGTCACAGGAAAATAAATGATCAGCGTGGCCATCGCGATTTTCGAAGCCATGCCATAGCCCAGCCACAGAACAAGAATAGGGGCCAGCGCAAAAACCGGCACCGCCTGACTAACCACCAGCACCGGCAACAGCCAGCGCCGCGCTGGGCGGAAATAGGACATAATCAACGCGCTGGTACAACCGAGCACGGTTCCGCTTAACAAGCCCAGAATGATCTCCGCCGCCGTTAACGCGGCGTGGGAAAGAATCGATTGATAATGAGCCGCCCACGCCAGCGCCACAGCCTTTGGGCCGGGCAGCATCCAGGGTTCGGCCCCGGTGATCGAGACGATGGCCTGCCACAGCGCGATAAGCCCCACCAAAACGATAATTCCGCGGAGAACTTTCATCGCGCGGCCTCCGCCAGACGTCTCAGCAAAACGCCCTGGGCTTTCAAAACACCTTCGTCGTCGACATCGCGCGGCACATGGCCCTTGGGTTCCAGGGGGTCGTCGTCCAAACGGGCAGGGCGGCCGGCCATGACGTGGATTCGGTCCCCCAGGCGCAGGGCTTCAAGCGGGTCGTGCGTGACCAGAAGAACCGTGCGCCCCTTTAGCATCCGCGCGGCAAGGTTTTGTAGGCGTACCTTGGTGATGGCATCCAGCCCGGAAAAGGGTTCGTCCATAAGAACGACCGGGCGATCCTCCATTAGCGTCCTGGCCAAGGCTGCCCGCTGGCGCATTCCGCCCGACAGGGTGCCGGGGGCGGCGGTGGCCCAATCGCCCAGGCCGACATCGACCAAAATCTCCATGGCCCGTTCGCGCGACCGGCGTTCGCCGCGCAAACGGCTTCCCAAAAGTACGTTGTCAATCACACTAAGCCATGGAAACAGAAAGGCGCGTTGGGCCATCAAGGCTGTACGTCCGGCCAGGGGGGCTCCGTCCGAACACGAAACGATGCCACCGTTCGACGGTCCCGTTTCCAGGCCCGCGATCAGACGCAATAGTGTGCTTTTGCCAACCCCGCTGGCCCCCAGCAAACATGTGATGCAGCCGCCAGCAAGGGTTACGTCAAGCTCTTCGAACAGAACGGCTCCGTCAAAATCGACGGCTCCGGAATGCACGTTTACGCTAATGGCGGGTGGTTTTTTGGTTGACGGCATTGCTCCACTCGTCCCTACGCCGGTGTTATCCGGATCAGGTTCAAGGGGTCGCCTCCGATAATCGGAGACCTCTCAGCCGTGATAACGGCTCCCCCCAGTGATAAGGTGGCCACTATATGGCCTGTGGAGCGAACAAAGGCAAGAAACGAAAACTGTTTTGCCGTTATGCGAAAATGCGGCTAATCATATGTTCATGGGTAAATCGCTAACAATTTCGATTTTTATGGTAGCATTGGCGCTTGTCGCGACATATGCGCTGGAGGCGGCCCCCGTGCAGTTCCAAACCGATGAAATCACGATCATTACGGTTCGTGGACGGTTCAATTTTGCGGTGGAAATTGCGAAGACCGACAGTCAACGCAGCCAGGGTTTGCAGTACAGAACGGAAATGGCCGCAGATGCCGGGATGCTATTCGATTTTGGGCGGGTTCAGGGGGTTGCCATGTGGATGAAAAATACGTTCATTCCCCTGGATATGATTTTTATTGCCCAAGATGGCCGCGTCGATGAGGTCGCCGAAAATACCGCCCCGGAATCCCTGCAAATAATCCAGTCGGAAAATTCCGTTCGCAGCGTCCTGGAGGTAAGGGCCGGTACGGCCGCGCGCCTGGGCATCACCGCGGGATCACTGATCGTGCATCCCATGTTCGCGGCAAAACCCGAAACGAGCCCCGCCTTAGACAAGTAAGTCACGACCGGGGCCCTAAATCTTGCGGCCACCAGCGAGGTGCTGGGCGACCTCCCAGTACTCACCGGCTGCGACCACGCAGGTAGCGCCGCCGGGTTCGGTCAGAATAATTGTCCAGGTGCCGCCTTCGTCCGAACTTAAAACTTCGACAACGCCGCCGGTATTCGACAGCCCCATGGCGACCGGAGCCTCGGAATACTTGCCCGAAAGTTTTTCGAGGATGTCACCGCGTTTCCCACACGCCATTTGCGCACTTGCGGGAAGCGTAATCCCAAGGAAAACCAAGATTGTGATCAAGAACCGGGTCATCGTTCTACTCCTATTCGCGTCTAGCTCCCCTCCCATTTCATTCAGTTAAAAAATGATTTGCAATTACCGTACCAATTTTTGTGTTCTGAAAGGCTTTTCGCACCCGGCGATAAATCATTACACATATTACATAACCCATGTATCGTTATGATTTCATTTAAGGACTTATTTTGTTTCAAATGTTTCTAATTTTTAACAAACTGTAATTATTCCGATTTCCTTGACGATCAGATGCAATACGCCGAAAACCTCTGGGTTAGGCGTTTTTGGCGAAAGGCCGAATATGGCGACAGAACTTGATAAGGGGCTAACCCTGCACCGCGCCGGACGGCTTGAAGAGGCCCGCACCGTCTATCTTGCTATTCTTGATGCAGATCCTGGCAATGACGAAGCGTTGCACCTTTTAGGGCTCATCGCCTACCAGTCGGGAAAATTGGGGGAAGCCGCGGAGTTTATCGACGCCGCCATCGCCGCAAATCCCCAGCAGGCCAAATACCACAGCAATCGCGGAAACGTCGCGAAAGCCGGCGGAGACGCGGACAGCGCGCAGCAGTTCTATCGCCGGGCCTTGCAAATTGATGACGACTTTCATGATGCGCGTTTCAATTTGGGCGTTTTGTTACACGAGGCGGGCGATCTGGAAAACGCGGCGCAGGCCTATTCGGATATCCTAGCCAAAATGCCCGAAAATTTCGATGCCGGAAACAACCTGGGTCTTATTCGGCTGCAGCAGGGCCGCTTGAAAGAAGCGGAAAGGCATTTCAAAACCCTTTTGGCGGCAAATCCCGGATCGACGGAAACCTACCTTAATCTGGGGCTGGCCCACGAACGTCTTGGTCGCCTGCATGATGCCGAAGCCGACTACCGAAAGGCCGCCGAGGACGGTACACGCCGGGCAGAAGCGTATTTCAATTTGGGTTGCGTTCTCCAACGTCGACAACGGCATGCCCAATCAATCAAGGCGCTGGAGCAGGCGTTAGCCGAAAACCCCGATTATGCCGAGGCCAAAACCACGCTAAGGCACCAATACATGTACGCTTGCGCCTGGAGCGAACTGGCACAGCTCGAAACATCGATTGACGAAACCGCGACGCGCAGTGGCACCGACGAACGCACCGCCGAAACCCCGTTTTTTAGCGTCGTGCGGTGCGATGATCCGGCGCTGAACCTGACCATTGCCAAAAGCTGGTCGCAACATCTTGAACGCCATTGCCGCTCGCTATTCCCCGGAATTGCGCGCTGCCAACGCAGCCGCGGTGAACGGCTTAGTATTGGTTACCTGTCGAACGATTTGTCCGATCACGCCACGGCGCACCTGATTAGCGGGTTGTTTGAGGTTCACGACAAAAGCCGGTTTAGCGTTCATGCCTATTCTTACGGGCGGGATGACGGCAGCCACTATCGGAGAAAAATTGCCGATGCGTGCGATGCCTTCGTCGACATCAGCGCCCTTGATCACGCCCGCGCGGCGCAAAAAATTCATGCCGACGGTATCGACATCCTGATCGATCTAAAAGGCTGGACCCAAGGCAACCGCCTGGCTATTTGCGCCCACCGCCCGGCCCCCATCCAGGTGACATACCTGGGTTTTCCCGGATCAACGGGAGGCTCGATTTTCGACTACGCTATTGTCGATTCGGTTGTCGTTCCCACCGAGAACGCCCGATATTTCAGCGAAAACCTCGCCTATATGCCCGATTGCTATCAGGTCAACGACCAAGCACAGGAAATCGCCGACACCCCCGTTTCGCGCCGCGACTTCGGTCTGCCGGACGATGGGGTGGTATTTAGCTGTTTTAACAGTCCCTACAAAATCGACCGTGCGATGTTCGAGCTTTGGATGGGATTGCTGCGAACAATGCCCGGAAGCGTACTATGGCTGTTCGCGGGTAACAAATTGGCCGTGGCAAACCTGCGTAAAGCCGCACAAGACATGGGAATTTCACCCGACCGCCTTGTTTTTGGTGAACATCTGCCCAAGGCCGCACACCTGCGCCGCATGCAGATGGCCGATGTGGCGCTCGATACCCGCGTGTGCAACGGTCATACAACGACCAGCGACGCCCTGTGGGCCGGTATTCCGGTTATCGCACTGGAGGGGCAACATTTTGCCTCGCGGGTTTCCGCCAGTTGCCTGCGCGCCGTCGGGTTGGACGACCTGATCATGCCGTCGCCGGAAGCCTACCGCGATACCGCTTTGCACCTGGCCAGTGATGCAACTGCACGCGCCGCCCTTAAAGCGCGGCTTTGGGGCAATCGCACACGCGAACCCCTGTTTGAAACCCACACCTTCGCACGATCCTTCGAGCACCTTCTGCTAACCATGTGGGCCCGCCACTCGCGCGGAGCCGCGCCGAGCGAAATTCGCGTTTAAGCGGGGTTGCGCGACGGCTTCCAAAGCCCTACCTTTCGCGGCGCTCGGGGAGTGGCGCAGCCTGGTAGCGCATCTGCTTTGGGAGCAGAGGGTCGCTGGTTCGAATCCAGTCTCCCCGACCACCGTTAATTAGAACACCGGGATATTGTTATGCCGCAAGCACGCATCTATCAGCCCGCCAAGAACACCATGCAATCGGGCACGCGAAATACCGGCAAATGGGCGCTGGACTTCGAACCGTGCGCCAAGTCCATCGATTCCCTGATGGGCTGGACCGGATCGGCCGATACCTCGGGGCAGGTGCGGATGAAGTTCCCGACGAAAGAGGCGGCGGTAGCGTTCGCCGAGAAAAAGGGCCTCGTCTTCGAAGTTCATGAGCCCCAGGCGCGACGGATTCAGCCCAAAAACTACGCCGCCAGATTTCGCAGCGCCCTTAGCGGTTAACCCCCATGCGCCCGTAGCTCAGCTGGATAGAGCAACGGACTTCTAATCCGTAGGTCGCAGGTTCGAGTCCTGCCGGGCGCGCCAATTAATTCAAGGCCTTAACGGTAATTCGCTGAGGCCTTGATCTTGTCTAGCAACCAATTAGCAACCACCCGAAGCCATTTCGGACAAGATTTGCGAGACGAGCTACTCGCCTTTGGGTGAAAGGGGGAGCCTTCTGGGAGCGGGGTGGCGAGGGCGTCAGCCCTACTCTTGATGGATGGCTAGATTAAGAGAGATGGGAAGGCGGACAGACCGGAACGTCCGGTTTTATGGTAGCCGTGCCAACGCGAGAATGCGAATTCTCCAAACTCAAAGCAGTCGATTAACTTGTCGCACCAATCACGATGGTCATTATGCGGTACGGACGGGCCGCCTGAACTCAATCAATCGGGAATTTGACGCACCGCTTGCGTAGGGGACTTTGACAAAGGATCAAACGGACATGCCCGCGATTTTTCCCAAAAAAATTTTCCGATTCCTAAATTTCTTTTACATCAACTCCGCAGGCCTCCGATCATGACGTGGTTGGGAATCTCGGCAGCGCGTTGTCTGGCCCGTGATATTTCGACTCCCGTCGTTACCAGTCAAACTTTTTGTCCAACAATCCAAGGTGTTAGGCATCTGTGGAGAAGGTTTTCAAAATGATTTCCCGAGCACTCAGGGCCGACACGTAAACAACAACGCCCTCAAGCATGGTCAATACACAGCGGGAGCAATAGCACAACGCCGTTATGTCCGGGAACTGATCCGGGAGTTCCATCGACTTGCGGAAGAATTTTGATGGGCTGATGGTAAGGTGTAAGCGTCCGGTCTCCCCGACCTATTTTTTTGCCCCTGATCTGCAATTCTGTCCGTGGATACCAGTGCCGACAGCGCCCAGGCGGCCCCTAAGGCCTCGCTACTGTCTTCGTAGGGGATGGGGGGCCCCTACACCCCTAAACTTTTTTGTCCGATTAATTATGGGGACGGTAATCATATGGATCCAAGCAGGCATTATAAAAAGCCTCATCCATAGGATACCACTCTGTGCCATTGATCCCACGTGTTGTTGTTGCGTTTGGCCCATCAGGAAATGCGGAAACTACTTTGATCCAGCGCTGCTGCGTCAAAGAAATTTCTTTAACATCCGTTACGACCTCGGCCAGGTCCTGGTCCTGGCTAAAAATAACCGCTACGTCCAGTTGATTGAGGAGAGTGAGGCGGATGACATCCAAAGCAATCCTTATATCTATCCCTTCTTCTTGCGGGGTTTCGACGGTAATAACGGTACCATCCGGTAAGGTTACCTCGTTGTCGCGGTATCTTATAGGGCGGCTGGTAACCAAAACGCCATTCCGGCGAAGGGACAGCAGACGCCTTGACCAATATCCATGCCATAGGCGTGTTTTGCTTGCTGAGGGGGTGCCGGTATAGAAACGAACTCCGCTTTCCGTCCATCCTTTATCGTTACAGATCGCTTCAAAAAGCTTCTTCGGATCATAATTTGGGTGGTGATGGGCAAAGGCGTCTTTGGCATGACGATAAAGATTCTGGCCGTCGAAAAATGCTACGGCCCGCTTTACCTGCGGTTCAGCCATTCTAATCCCCCCAAAAAATAACCCCGCCGGGGCCTTGCGGCATGTCCGGCGGGGAGCTAATCGGTCTATATGGTCGCCTTTTTATGTTTCGTGTGTCAACCTTTTTCAACACAAATACTTCGGCCTCCCCGATCTGGGCAGCGGCAGCGACGATTAACCGCCACCCCAAACAAGACAAAGACCGTCCACCGCGACAAATTCCTCATTCCATCACCGCATTCAGCGCATCAAGGCGCATGGCCTAAATCTCGGAAGCAATTGAAGGGCCCCGAAACCATCCCAAATGGTCCTTCAGCGATGGCACTGGCCCATGTCATCGAGAACAAGGTCGAAGCGGCATATCGGCGCGGCGATTTGTTCGAGAAACGGCGCACATTGATGGAGGCTTGGGCGAATTTCTTGGAATTAGAGGATTCGGGCCGAAAAGTGGTGAAGATTGGCCATACCGCTTGAGCCAACGGGTCAAGGGTGCGGCGTTCTCATCGGTTAGGCTATCCCTCCTTGCCACCTCTTTATTGACACCCTGGCAAGATCGGAAGCGCGCGCGCTGATCGCTTGTTCGTTCCAGTTATCTTTCTCGGCGATTTGCCGGTTCAATGCCAATAACGAACCAGCGAGGCGTTCCTTTTTTGTCTCCCAAGAGCTTTTCCCGAGACTTGGATTCAGTGATTCCGTGATGAGCGTCAGGTTGCCGAATGTATGAACGGCCCGGCTACGAACATCCATTTGGCTCTTCGTTTCGTCATCGAGCACTTCACCAGCAATAACCGCCTCGAAAGACGATTTGTGCTCAACACTCGCTCCATTTGGAAGCGGCCAGTGTTCCGGCCAGTCCCTTGGCATGACATGTTCGATGGTCAAATTTGTGGTGGAAACAGCGACCTCATCGAATTTATCTCGAAGTTCATATTCGATCTGTTGAAGAATATACCGCAGGCGCGGTGTTGGAATTGCGCCGTAGGCTTTTTGGTTTGCAAAAGCCTCTGTTAGCTGGGCGTCGGTCGGCATCCTGGAGATATCACCGGTAAGCGTGGCCATCTGAGAAATAAAGCCTTCGAGCGGATTGTCAGCACCGCGCATTGCCCGGATAAAACTGGTAACCGTCTTGTTGTAGTTTTTTGTCGTAAGGCCGCAGATTTCGCGTCTGATCACGTAGCTTTCAAGAAGGCGAAACAACTGCTCACGGTCTGCTGCTTCGTCAACATATGAGGCCACCCAAAGTATCAACGGGTGAAAGGTCGAAATATCCCATATGCGGAAAATTCGCGCGATGCGCCCAATTTCTCCCTCGGGGTTTGCTTCTTCTATTTCCCGATACGTGCGCGCATGGGCCAACAATACATCGAGCTCGTCCGCCACCGTGTCAAACGCTCTGTCGCGAGAATAGTGTTGGTACTCAGTGGCGATCTTTCCGACGTTTACATCCCGCGCCGTTTCCGCGACCACGGTATGTGCAACGAGATGATCGGCCCGCGCCCGTTTGAACCGGCCCTGGCGTACTTGCTCCATCCAAAACGGTTCTTCAAAACTTTTCCATCGATTGTCAAAAAGGTCTTCATCGTCTTCGCCTGTTTTCCTGGCGCGATGGAAGACATCATTTCGAATAAGATCAAATGGTGACAAAGGCTTTCCCAGCCCATTTAAAGAAGCAAATATCTCCTGCGCGTCGTCGTTTTCGTCAAGTTGGATTACGACGATTTGAAAGCCCGCCAGGAACTCGGCGATCAAGGCGTTGAGAACCGTGTTGGCGCTCTCATCCAACTCGGCGCGTTCATCAATAAATGCGCCAATCTGTTCGTAAAAATACCAGTATGCGCGAAGAAGGTTTGGCGCGCGACCGGCAATAAGTTTCCCGTTCTTATAGAAAAATTCCGGCGTGTAGGCTTGACGAATTTCATCTGGCGTTTTGCTCGTAATCACTTGAAAAAGACGACGGTCATAGGCGGACGGCCATAACTTAAAACGCTCTCTTTCCGGTTCTGTCATTCCGGCGCTTTTTTCATTGAAAAGGTAGGTGTTAGCAACTTCGACAATCTGCTCCATGTCGTGCTCACGGGCGATTTCGCGAAGCGCGGCAAGGACGACCTGGAACGTCGTGATGCGTTGCTGTCCGTCGACCAGAAACCGTCGAGGCGTAGCGCCGAACGCCTGTTGTGACGGTTCGGAATAAATGATTGCGCCAAAATAGTGCGGGAACGGCGAACGGTCATCAAGTCGATCAAGCGCCTTGTCGCGCAAATCGCCCCATAATTTCGGTATTTGTTTATCAGCAGTGGACTCCCATTCGTAATGGCGCTGGTAAACCGGGACCACCCAATGCTGTTTCTGGCCAAGGACAAAGTTCAGATCATGTGCTTTTGCGTCCATAATGTTTCCCCTTCCTTATTTTCCGATCTTGCTGGTTGCTGATGCGATCTTGTTGGCGAGATCGGTGGTTTTGATTTTGTCCTCTTTGCAAAAGCCGGTGTGGATTGGAGTGTAGATCATCCGAATCTCTGCCCTACATATTCGTGCTGTTCCTGGGGGGAAAGGCTGATGGTTGCGTTGCCGCGCCGGATAAAGAATTCCTCCTTGCCCTGGAATGTGAGGAAAGCAGGTTTTGACGACGGTTCAACGTCAATCACACAAACTTTCTTATCATCTGCCGCGTCAACGATACGGATTTTGCAATAGTGGGCGTAGGCCGTGCCAATTGTGTTACCGAACACACTGAGCAGGGTTTGTTCAAAAACGTCCGTGCTGTTTTTGGTCAATTTCAAATCATCTTCGAGCCCGTGAATTTCCCTGCCATCCGTCACGCCGATGACCAAGGTGCCGCCTTCTGAGTTCATGAATGCGGCCAGCGTCTTCAACACGCTCTTCCGAAGTTCTTTGTTTTGTTTATTCTCCCGGACATCCCACTGGAACGTGCTTTTGAATTCGAGTTCACGGCTTTCATCGGCCTGGATAATCTCTTCAATTGTCGGAGGGGGTGGCGGTGGAACATAGAAAGCATTGGGCCAGTCACCATGCTTGGCGATAACCTCATCAATCTGTTTCATCAACGAGATGGTTTCGCGTATCGCGATGGTTATACGGCGATAGTGAAGGATGTCATCATCGCTCAAAATGCGGCCAGTTGACGGGTTCTTTCCTCCCTTGCCAGCACGTTCTTTTAGCCATTTCTCACAGACCTGATACCCACCAGTATAAAAGCCCCAAACATCAGGAGTTACATCCTCAAAATGGCAAGAGGGATTGATAATCACTTTGCCATTTTCATATTTCGGATAACCCTTTTCCACCCGTGCTTCACCCTTGCCAACAAAGCGGGTGTCAGGCTTGACCAGTGCTTTTTGTGTCGTTTCGTTAAGAAGTTGAAAGTCGACGAGATGGCGGCCCAATACAGTCAGCTCACGAAATAGATCAGCGGAGCCGGGTAGAGGAATGCGTGGGAAATCGGATTTCAAAAAATCTGCATAGCGCGAGCGATAAGCAGGGGAATGCAAAACGGAATAGATGTAATCAAACACATCTCGCGGTCCAAAGTTCTTTTGTAAGTCACACCGTCCCATATCGATTTGTTTCTGAAATACGGCACCTTCGTAAGTTAATCCCGTTTGAGCAGAAATGTCTTGCGTGAAACTGTTGGACAGGTTGGGCCTGATATCTGTTTCTGTCGCAGAGGGAAATAAAAGTAATGGAAAATTATAGTTCCCTTCTCGGGTCTTATTAGAAACAGTGCAGGATTCCGCGACTTCATCGGCAACCCAAACATGTTGAAATCCAGTTTTATTTTGCTGGCGCGACACCAGAAGAGAAAGATTGTTCCGCCATGCCACATGATCAAGTAATTCGCGTCTTGGTCTGTCCATAATTGCTGAATGAAATGAACAAAAGCGATCATCAAAAGGGCGATAAGCGCAACGAATTATACACCTTTCCCAATCTGGGTCGTTTCTTAAGCTCGTGCGAGCCTTTGAAACCTTCCACCCAGGACTATCTTTAATATTGTACTTCTGACGCAAGAGATCATCGGTAATTACCATATCGCGGAAATCTTCCAATCGATTGGTTATTTCCTGACGGTCAAAATCTACTGCTAAATGATCCCGATGGCTTTGAAAGCCCAACACATTAGAAGGCATGATTTGTGGCAGACCTTCCCATTCGTTATAGTGGCCGGCCAGCATTTCGTCTCGAGGAACCAGCATATTAAATGGTTCTGAGGGGTTTAATTCGTCCCAGCTCAAACTTTTAGGGGTAGATGAGCCCAAAACATTATATTTCCCCCCTCCACCTTCTGTTGTGCGTGTTCCATAAAGATCAGAGTGCCAAATTTTTCGGTGACCTTTCTTACCGACACCAAGCATGATCGAAACGCCTTGCATAATGTTGAAAACATTTTCGTCCTTTGATCCATCGGGCGCGGTCTCTTTCTTCTTGGCACTGCCGTGCAAATCGAGAAGCCACATTTTTTCAAAATCAGATAAAAGGCTTTCACGCATACCCCGGAAGGTAGGATTATCGAGATAACCGTTATTGGTGATGTAACCCAAAATACCCACGGCTGAGTTTTCAATTCGCCATTGCCCGTACCGAATAAATTTTACGTAGTCGTCATTTAACCATTTGGAATTTTTTTCATTCAGCGGTTGTCCGTTCAATGTGAAATACGGGCGTAGAAGTTCGCCAATAAACGTCAGTCTATTTTTAATCTTGCTGGCGTTAGCAGAATGTCCCGAATATGGCGGATTTCCAATCACCACTGTGATGGGTGTATGGGTCTTGATGTCGTCCGCACCTTTGGCTTCGAGAGCTAAGGTATCTGTAATCAAACTCAAAGATGCTTGCGTTCCGGATTTTCCCGTATTTATCGGCTCTTCCAAAGTGTTGGTTAGATATACCCGTACACGCGTGCCTTTTCCTTGATTGGGGGAGTACCCGGTCTCGTGGAGCTTCATGCCAATTTTAATATGGGCGATGGCATAGGGAGCCATCATCAGTTCAAAGCCGTTCAGGCGTGGCAAAAGATGTTGCGGCACATACTCATTCCAAAGGGCTTCGACATCGCTCGTGCTCTTCCCTGACTTGTGCCAATTGCCTTTCATACGTTCTTCAATCAAGCCAATAGTCTCGACCAGAAAGGTGCCGGTGCCGGTCGCAGGGTCTAGAATTTGTACGAACGGAGCATCTTGTGAGACGTTTTCCGGAATATGTATTTCTGGATTATTTGCGTGCATATCGCCCCATGTGGACGTATCGGCCAGCCCATCTGCCAAGCCAAATTCGTTTTGTAGAATTTCATCGACGCTGCGCACGATAAATCGCACCACAGGAAGTGGCGTGTAATAGACTCCGCGCTGCTCTCGCATGATTGCATCATAGTCTTTCAGAAAATGCTCATAAAAGTGCAGGATTGGGTCTTCATGTGGATTTCTGTTGCCGAAATCACGCAGGACCGCCGCCATATCTGTGGCCTGTAATAATTCGACGACTTCGTTGACGCCAAGCTCATTAAAGTCAATTTTGCTCTTGCGTCCACCGACAGCCAGAAAGGTTTCCATCAGGTCTTTAAGAAAAGGCTGGGTCAGCGGTGCAATCAAGGCAGCGTCGTCGGCAACCAGCGTGCCACTGGAGCGCATGATACGCGCGGAAAGAAGGCCGTAACAAATCGTCTGGGCGTACATGTCCACAAAGTCTGCTGGCGTCAGATTGTGGAAGATGGTCTTTTGGAAATCCTCAAAAATCTTGGTAAGCGGGCCGTTTTTGCTTTCATGGGCAAGGATATCTCCCGCCTCTTTGCGAATGCCGGAAGCCAACTCCGCCAGCCGCTTGGTGAGTATTTTTGATGTGGCGATAACTTCGCCATGTCCAGTAGAGAAGGCCTTAGTCCATTCGCTGAAGCCTTCCTTGTCTTTAGGCCATGCAAGCTGGTTCTTGAGCGTATGGTATACGTAAGCCTGTTTGGTCGCTGTATCTTGCTTGTCCCAACCAAGCTCCTTAAGAACGATTTTGTTTTTGCCGCCAATTTCTTCAGCGAAATGAAGAAACGACAGCTGCCTTTCCCCACTAGCGCCTGTTGCTGAGATGAACAAAAGGTCGTGCAGACTCCAGCCCTTTTGGTCCGTACTATTAGCGGATTGCCGCTTCTTGAGTGTCAGGCCTCCCAGTATGCGTTTAAGCACCCCAACAGGTATTTTCTGGTCCTCGAAATTGACAAAGAAAATACCCCAAGGTTGGTTGGTTGCCAGCGGGCGAAGCTGACGTATTTCCCGGATATGGGCAATGTCGGCATCTTTCAAACCGAAGTCTTTGGCAGCATCCCATTCATAGGTTAAATCATCAATTTCAAAATCACATTCCGAAATCGGCCACCCCAACTCGTCCCGCAAAAAAGGGAAAAGCTGATCAAAATTTTTGATGTTCTCAATACCGCCGGTGTTTAATGTGTAAATCCCGGAGCAATAATTCCCCACAGAAGCGATCAGATTATCTGGTTGTAGCGGCGTAAAATGACGCCACTGTGGTCCTTTCGTTTGTTTGGGCGGAGGGCTGGGAGATTTATCAGGTGGATATTTATGCAAGGGTTCGTCTGGCGTGTCATCACGATGGAATGAGCCAGCGCGAGGCATCGCGTCAGTTCGGGATTTCGCGCAAAGCCATCAGGAAGATGCTGATCCATTCGGAGCCGCCGGGATATCGGCGCAGCGGTCCTGTCCGTCGACCCAAACTTGATGGTTTCACCGGCATCATTGATCAGATACTGCAAGACGACAAAGTCGTTCCGAGGAAGCAGCGCCACACGGCGATCCGTATTCATGCCCGCCTTTGCGATGAGCACGCCTTTCGCGGTGGGCGGACCATCGTTACCAGTTATGTGCGCGAGAAAAAGCTGCGCAACAAAGAGGTTTACGTGCCGCTGGCTCATGATCCCGGTCACGCTCAGGTTGATTTTGGTGAAGCGCTGGCGGTGATCGGCGGGGTTTGGATGAAGGTACATTATTTTGCCATGAGCCTGCCGCACAGCGACGCCGTTTTTGTTAAAGCCTACCCGCGCGAGACCACCGAGGCTTTTTGCGACGGCCATGTCTCGGCGGTTGCTTTTTTTGGCGGGGTGCCGGTTTCTATCCTTTACGACAACACCAAAATCGCCGTGGCGCGTATTTTGGGGAAAGGCAAGCGGGTGCGCACGCAAGAGTTCAGCAAGTTGCAATCGCACTATCTGTTCAAGGACAGGTTCGCCCGTCCCGCCAGGGGCAACGAGAAGGGTAATGTGGAAGGCAATATTGGCTTTTGCCGGCGCAACTTCATGGTTCCCATTCCTCGCTTTGATACCTTTGACGCCTTCAATGCCTGGCTTGAGCAGCAGTGTTTAGCGCGCCAGAACGACACGTTGCGCGATCACAGCGAAACCATTGGCGAGCGCCTCATGCGCGACCTCGATGCGTTGATGGCGTTACCCACCACACCCTTTGATGCGTGCGAAAAAGTCGCCACCCGTGCCACCTCGGTCTCGATGGTGCGTTACCGTGGTAACGATTATTCGGTGCCAGTAGTCTTCGCCTATCGCGAAGTTAAGGTGCGCGGATATGTTCATGAGGTTGTCATTGCGTGCGCCAACGAAATCATCGCCCGGCATAAACGGTCATATGGGAAAGCCGATATGGTTTTTGATCCCATGCATTACCTGCCGTTGCTTGAGCAAAAGATCGGAGCACTGGATCAGGCAGCACCCTTGAAAGGCTGGGATCTTCCAACCGAGTTTGCCATGCTGCGCCGCTTGCTCGAAGCCCGCATGGGCGACAAGGGCAAACGCGAATATGTGCAGGTGCTGCGACTGTTGGAAAACTTCACCATGGATGATGTTTGCGAGGCCATAAAGCAAGCCATCAATCTTGGGGCCATCGGTTACGACGCGGTTAAACATCTGGCCCTGTGCCACATTGAAAAACGCCCGCCTAAACTCAGCATGGAAAGCTACCCGTTCCTGCCCGGTGCCACGGTGGAGATGACAAAACCGGACAGCTATATGAGCCTGCTGGGGGCCCCATCATGAGTGACGCCCCGCAAATCCTGCTGCACCACCATTTAAAGAAACTGCGCCTGCCCACGTTCATGGCCGAGTACGAAAAGCAGGCCCGGCAATGCGCCACCGACAACAAGGATCACGTCCACTATCTGTCACGCCTGGCAGAACTTGAATTGATCGAACGCGAACGCCGCATGATCGAACGGCGGATCAAAGCCGCCAAATTCCCGGCCATCAAAAGCCTCGATAGTTTTGACTTCAAAGCCATGCCCTCGCTCAACAAACCTCTGGTGAGCGAACTGGCCCGCTGCGAATATATCGACCGCTTCGAAAACGTCATCGCCCTTGGTCCCAGCGGCACCGGCAAAACCCACGTTGCCCTGGGCCTGGGCTTGGCGGCGTGTCAGAAGGGCCTGAAAGTACGATTTATCACCGCTTCCGCCCTGGTCCACGAACTGATCGAAGCCGCCGACGAAAGACACCTGTTGCGCCTGCAAAAACAACTGGCTGGCCAGCACCTGCTGATCATCGACGAGTTGGGCTTCGTGCCGCTGTCAAAAACCGGGGCAGAGTTGTTGTTTGAGGTCATATCCCAATGCTACGAACGCGGCTCGCTGATCATCACCTCTAACCTGCCGTTTGATGAATGGACCCAGACCTTCGGTTCCGAACGCCTCACCGGAGCCCTGCTCGACCGCCTGACCCACCACGTCCACATCCTCGAAATGAACGGCGAAAGCTTCCGCCTGAAACAAAGCCAAGCCAAAAAACGCCCCAAATAAGCCCCCAAAGAAAACACCGACATGCTTAAGCCCGCCGGAATTCCGGCGGGCTTAAGCATGTAGCGCACGAACCGCTGAGTGGTACCCCTTTACTCCGGTTTGGTGGTCCCATTTTGGTCCGGTATTGACACCCGTTCCCCTATCTGACTCTTGCTTGATTTTTGACGGCCTCAAGAACGGAGTCGGCAATCATCGGCCAAAATAACGGCTTGCCTTTTCCACTACTGCAGGATTGGCTTGATCGTTTCATCCCCTACCGGCAGGAATGCCGTCCGCTGCGAATCTTTGTCAACTGGGTTTCTTCATCCGGGGGAAAGCTTTCTCCGCATCCCTTTTCACCACTCCGGTGAGGCGTTTCATCGTTGCCAAAACATTACCGAAGTACCTCCCATCTACGACGACTTCATCCCCAAGATCTCCCCGCGCCTTCCGGCCTGCTTTGGTGAGATAGAGCGCATTGATTTCCCCTGAGCCATGCACAATGAGATCTCTTGTCGCCTTCAGTTCCACATATTTGTCAAGCTCGTCATCCAGAAAATCAGCGCCCACAACAGCCTCCACGTAAGCCAAGTACTCGCGCGGACGAGCAAAGAATACTGAGGCAAGTTGCTTTTCAATCGCCCCGTCGACAGCTTCATCCAAATCCGTCGCGTCGAGCAAAACGTCAAGTGCTACTTGGCGGCAGGGCGGGATACCAGGCGAACTGAGTCCAAGCTTTCTGGGGTATTCGAAGAAAATTTCTCTCAGAACGTCTGCCAAAAACGTTTCAAACTGCGATACGCCCATGACAAGGAAGGTTTCGTAGAGTGATCGAGTGATAAAGCGGTCGTATATCCTTTTAAGCTCGTTGTCGGTCCTTCTGGCGAACTTGATTCTTCCGATAGTGGGCACGAAATACCTTCTGTCCTTTTTATGCCTGGAGGCGCCGTACTTCTCTTTTGCCTCTTCTAAAAGCGGCAGGGCCTGCTTAATGAAAATATGCATGTCGTTCGTTTCACGAACGAAATCATTTTGAAGCCTCGCTATCCGAAGGGAGAGGGAACGATTTGTCATGATAGACACCCCGCGTTACCTTGATTTCAAGCGATTAGCATTCATAAATCGTCGCCATGTCTTCTGACCCCAACCACCATTTCTCAGCAACGCGTTTTGCAGATGGGTTGGCGGAAAGGACTGCATTGGCGGTGCTAAACGCTTTTGAGTAGCTAAATGCAAAGTGGGCCATCAGGACCACACCTATTCCTAAGATGGATTGCGTGAGCATTTCTTGATCGTTAATAGACTGCGCCTGCCCTACTTGCAGCGCGCTGAGATAGCTAGAGTGAGAGTAGCCACAGAGGTACCCATAAATGTTCTTGAAGTACTTGTCATGGAAACCGGCATCGCGGCTGAGTTTGGCCCACCCGCTTCCAATTCGCCATTCACCTTCGAGCAGTTTTTTGCGTTGCCTGTTTGTGTAACTACGAAAATGAGGCGAAGTCTCGATTTCCGACTTCAGTTTTTCGAGTTGCTTCTTCTCGCGAGCCTGGACCGCGCGGGTGTGAGGGGTAGATGAGTGGAACTGCTGCCGGTCGGCCAAGCCGCCAAGGTGCCATGTCCTGTGCCTGAACTCGCGAAGTGAATGATCTGAGTTTCCGTAAATGTAGTAGAACACAAGGTAGGTTTCGAAGGCAGCGCGTGCGACTACCTTTACTGAAGCATGATCGACAAAGAACACGGTCGGCACGCCGTCGCGCTCGACAGTTGCGCAGGCAGCTAGCGTTTGCATTGAAACGAGATGCTGGAACAGCTTTTTTGCGAGCACCTGGGCGTCATTCAACCACGCATCACCTGGCTCGATCTTTCTTCCAGTTTGCGAGTCAACAAGCCGGATAAAGAGATCAAGGAGCGTCGAGAAGTCGGCGTCATAGGTCATGGTTGACTGTGTCAACGCGCATCTCACGCATGTTGTTAAAAGCCGTATTTACGGTGGCGGGTTAGGAACGCCTCCTTGCCGCCTTCCAAAATTTCTTCGACCAGCTCGGCCACAGACGGGTTATCGATCGATCCCATATTCTCTGGTAGCACTTCACAATGGCCTTCGCCGGCTTCGCCGACGGCGCGCATTCCGATAATTAGTTCGGCATCGCCTAGCACTGGGATGTTAGCGTTATGAGTTGAGAAAATGAACTGGCGTCGCCGTTTCTCGGCCCGAATTTTCGGGACGACGCCTTCGGAAATGAAGCGATTGTCGAGATTATCCTCGGGCTGATCGAGCACCAGCGGCGCATCGGTTTCCAGCAGCAGAAGGTATAACAGGGCCGTCGCTTTCTGTCCGGTTGAAAGCTCTCCCAATTTGCGCCATTCCGGCTGGGAATTTTCCGGCCCGACATTCAGCTCAATCTCAGTGACGTGCGGCAGATCAAGCTCCTCAATCCGCATCGGAAGCTCGGAGCCGGCATTGGCCAACCTTTCGGCCTGGCTCCGCGGAACGCCCAGTTCTTTCACGATCGCCGCCGCGCCCTCCCGGCAGGCCTGTGCCAGAGCGGAGAGCGATAATTGTTCCTTCGCTTCGAGAGCGGAAATAGTCTCCGAGATCCGTCCCCCGGGGTTTCCCTTGAACAAAGCAGCCAATGGCTCGCGGTCCGCTCCGAACGAGACCGTCACACGCAGCCGGCCGGGCAGCTCACGGCTAACTTTTTTTGCAGCGCGGTCAAGCTTGCGAAATTTTTCGAGCTTAAGTTTGTCCCACTTTGCCAGTTCATTGTGATGGTTCTGGGCCAGAGCCTCGGTCTTCTTACGCAATTTTGTCCGCTCATTCTTAAGAGGCTTGAGGCGTTCGATATTGGTGCGCAGCCTTATGAATTCGTTGCCGTCTATCTTCGATTTCTGAAGCTCGCGCAGAGCCTTTTCGTATGCGGCCTGGGTCGCGCTTTTTTTAGCAGCCAGGACCTCCGCCACTCCGTCGATCTCGGCATCGGCACTTTTCAGCGCCGCTTCCAGATTTTTGTGAGCGGCTTTGATCGCCCTCTCAAGATTAGAAAATGTACGCCGGAGGCTCTTCAGCTTGGCAATCACGGGAAGGCCCGTAAGAGCCTTATCGCCCAGAAAGTCGGAGGCAAACGGAACACTTCTGTCAAGCTCTTGCATGAGCTCGCGGACCGGCTGGACGTGATCCTTCGCGGTTTCCACAACAGCTTCTGCGCGAACAATCGAGTCCCGTGTCTTGAGTTTCTTCTCGACCCCAGCCTTTTGGTAACGTTTTAAAGTCTCTTCAAGAGCCGGTAGGGCAGTAAGTTGCTCGTCGATCTCTCCGAGCTTTGTTTCGCAGTCGCGCAGATCGCGGCGCGATTTGGAAAGATCGCCCCTGGCATTCTTGTATTTGGCTTCCCATGCCGTGTCCGACTTTACAAAACGGTGGAGCAGGGCGGTCAGCTTCTCCGGACTGCGTGCCAGCTCAGCTAATTCGTTTTGGCCAATAACAGTTACGCCGCGCACGACATCAAGCGGGCTAATCCTCAGCACGTTACCGGCCTCATCAAAGACGCGCGGCAGATCGGGCACCGTCCGCTCGATTCGGAAGCCTTGCCGGTCCGGGCGATAGGACTGGACCCAAATGGATATCTTGGTGCCGCTGCGCAGCACGCCTTGCACAATACCATCGTGAACTTTTTTCGCTTCGGTGCCGAGCGGCTCCAAACCGAGGACGTAACGGATGCTTTCAATGACCGTCGATTTCCCGGTGCCGCGGCCCCCGATTAGGACGTTGAGATTTTCGCTGAAACGAAACCGGCATTCACGCAGGAAGCCCTCCATTTCCCATGAAATACCGACGAATTCGATATGCTCCTCCGGTTCGGGATCACTTGCGAGGCGCACCCGTGATCCGGGATCGAGGAATGCCTGGCGGAGCCCCTCGATCGTAGGAGCGCTCATCTTGATCCAGCACCAGGTGCCAGCGTTCTTGATATCGTCTGGCCCTTTCACGTCCTGGCAGTTCAACACGGCAACGGGCTGCCGGCGCCGATACTCTGGATCTTTGTTTTTCAAGATTGGTTGGAGGTTCTTCGGGGCACCGCTGACCGGCCCCGGAACAGAACACGCAACAAACTCCGCGTGCCGCCATATTGCGATGCGCGCCTGTCCCGCCTGTAGCGCCTTAAAAAGCCCGCCTTTGCTGGCGATGTGGGCAGCGACGCATTGCATTTCCCATTTTGGGCTATTGTCCAGAAGTGCCGATGCGCTCAGTTCGCCCAGCGGCGACGGCTTTTTCTCGTCCCCAATCCCACATGCGCCGATCCGCGCCTGCACAGTTGTGAGGGGCGTTGTCGGATCGAAAAGGCAAAGCATGTGGACGCCTTCGCTTGTTACCGCCTCGAATCCCGGAAACGCAATTATCCCGGCCGCTTTCGCCGCCTCAATGAGCATACGCGCTGCGTTGATACGGTAGTGATCGGTCACGGCGATCACCTCGATTCCCTGATCGAGGCAGGCCTGAATTAGTGCCGCGTTATAGGTGGCCTCGTCCTTATAAGTTGTCTGGTGGTTGTGGCGCTGAATGTAATCGAAGGTATTGATCTGCAAGGCGCAACGATAGAAACGAGAGCCATTCGACAGACCTTCAAAATCTTGGCCCATACCTCACGCTCACTCCCAGGATTGCTATCGCGTTCTATACCGGCAAAGCCGGAGACGCGACGTGCATTCTCAAATTGGGTACCCGCAACGAAATGACGTTGGTGCCGCGAACTGCGGTGATCTACCCCCCACCCGAATGATGCTACACTTTAGTTTAGATTAAGCCAACGAAATACTGCTCATACGTGCCGACAGCGGGCCATCTTCGGCACTGCCCTGAACTTCTCATCCTGACCCAAGACAGCCATTTGCTCAGACAAACGGTCAATCATCTGAACGGTGGGTTTCCGCTGTGAGCCACAAAGCGGTCCAGATTAAGGGTGACGTCCGACTCCGGGTTTTGACCCGACCCGGGTTTCGCCGTGAAGCGACCTACAATCCGAAGATTAGTAATGGAAGGCACTATCCAAAGGAATGGGGCGGTAGCTTCGTTGGGTCCTGATGCGGGAGCGCCCTTGGCGTCAAAACACAGAATCGTAATGAACACCAAGATTGTTAACACATTGCGCCATCACCGGAGGGCTGAAACCCCGGCGGGGGATGGTAGACCAAGCCCGTCACCCGTAGGGGTCACAAGATAACATTGTCGCAAGCCACGGAAAACAAGGCTTGCGCATGGGTATTTGCCGGAGGGCGGTTCGCAAGGTACCAAAAACCCATAGTTTCTGCGGCTTGGGAGCATGTTTCCGGGTGATTTGCGCAAGCTAACATTGGTTGAGGGTTGCTTCGGCAGAACGCACTGACCTGACCCCCTAGAAGTGGTCCGGATTGATTAAGAGTTTTGGCGCATTCTGACCTGAGACTTGAGGAGGTTTGAATGAGCCGCAAACGTTACAGTCCGGAACAAATTATTGGCCATGCTGCTCGTAACGGATGGCTGTGCTATTGGTAAATGAGTAAGGAGCGCAATATTTGAGCCAGATGGTGTACGGGGGCGGATGTTGACGTCATTGATTTTCCACATTTCTCTGCTCAAGGTATTTTTCGTTTTTTGGGTCATCGTTCAGATTTTGAACCAATCTTGATTTAGTTTTTGAGCCAGCTTGGCTCAATTCTTGCCTCCCGGTTTTGTTTTTTCCTAATGTGACGACCGGATATTCTGGGGCCCACAATCGCCAATCATCTGTCGGCTCTCGTCCACGTGCCGGTAGGAAAGAAATGCGCCAAAGCCGCGCTTTTCGTTCCTCAAACGCGGCACCCCGTTCGAGAATTATGAATCCTCGTTCCATTAACCGATAATACGACGAGCGGATCGTGTTATTTGCGACTCTTAAAAGAACTGCCGCTTTGGCGACTGGTAAGTTGAGTTCACCATTTCTCGGCACCTTCCGATTCAAGATGAGAAATTCTTCCAACAGGCATCTATCGAGAGGACGGAGACTTCGATACGCAGGGCTATCAACCACCTCAAGGTAAACCGGAAAGGATTTTCCCTGCCGCCCAAATTTTTCAACCCAATTTGATTTACCTGCCATTGGAGGCCCTTCGCAACGTCCTGAGACCAACAACCCGGCCCACCGGGCGTTGAATGATGCGCAAACCATCTTGGGTGATTTCCGCGACGACGCGGGCCACCTTTTCGCCTGGGCGAGCTATGAGGACCTTTGCGATCCGGGTGTGGTTACGCGTTACGACGGAATTCGCCCAAAGGAGGCAGTCTATATATCCGCCATTGAAGACACGTCGTCCGCTAATCGCAAAAAACGTTCTCATTTCGTCGTCTCCCCAATTCCACGCTAACCTCGGCATTCTTCGAAGGTGTCTTTGCGGGCTATCAGAGCAATGCGCAACTCGGGGGCTTCCAACGGAACGGCCAGTCTGGTTCTCGACATCACGGCGCACGATCGACGTCGGCCTCGCTAGTATTTGCGAAGCGAGGGAGGTTCGCCAGCCAGTCAGCAAGATCGTCGATTGAATAGTAAACGGCTTTTCCTCGCCGGATGAAGGGAGGACCTCCGCTGACGCTGCGCCATTTTTCGAATGTACTCTTGGCGAAACCGCAATGTTTGGCAGCATCAGCGGTTCGAAGTAGCTGTGGCTTAATGTTCATCATGTTCTCCGAATCCATAGGCAACGATACGCATCTTTCCGCAACACCGTGATAGTGCCAGCGGCGAACCATTCACAGAGTGTACTGATTTTCTGATATCCGTTATAAAACAGATGGTTACACGCTATCATCCGTTACAATATTGAGCGCGACATCTCGAAGCCGTGGAATCTTGATTTGGAGATTCACCGCATCGACACCGGGTATACGAATGCGCCATGCTATTCGCGGCGGAAGAACAACATCACGCGTTGTGCCTTTCAGTGGAACTTTGGCGGCACGGTCGGCGAGTGCAGCAGAGACGGCGACAAATTTTGCCAAATTCTGGGGCGAAGCGAGAAAGTTGAGGTCGTTCCGGTTTAAATATTCAGAAAGAATGTAAGCAGCCCATAAATGAGAGACGGGCTGGAAGCGCTTGAAGAGGTTTAATAAGGTGGCTCGATGGATTTTTCGAGGTTGGAGAGCCTCAAGAGCGTCGTGTCGTGCCGGATTCGTCAAGTCCCTCGGCAAGCCATTAAGTGGTAGGTCCGCGTCGTGCAAAATTGCTGCTTTTGGTAATAATAGTGCTTTGTTGAGTGATGCTGGCGCGTGGTGTTCGTGGAGTTGCAATAGGTAGAGTAAGCAATCACCAGCGACAACACCATCAATGAAGGATGATTGAACGCGGTCCATTGCCCGTTCGGCTCGTGCATCATTCTGTTCAAGATACAGTTCATCCCCAAGTCGGTTAAATCGATGTCGTTTGGAGCGGTCCCGCGGATGCGCCATTAAGGCGATCAAACGCCAATGCGCAATGGGATCCAATAATCCGTTTGAACATCCAAGGTTTAAACTGGGCATGACACCTCATTCGGTGTCCGCAAAAAACGACAGGCGCGGCAGCCTAGTGCAATGCCCGATGTTCCGGCCATCAATCTATTCACGCTGGTCCGATAATTTCCCGCGATTCGGCAACTCGACAACTTCCCCACTATTCTTTTTCCCACCGTTCATGGCGGCGGCAATGAATTCGGCAGTGCGATCGGCGACGGCACGCAGTGGGTCATCTCTAAGATGTGCGTACCTCTCGGTTGTCCGAGCCTGCCGATGGCCAAGCACCTTGCCAACGAGAAAGAGACTATCCCCGCTGGCAACCGCGATGGAAGCAAAGGAATGCCTTAGATCGTGGATACGGACATCATCCAAGCCGGCCTGTGCTCGCAATCGCTCCCAAATCTTCTGTAACCCTATCAAGTGCCTATTGCTTTTGGTGCTTGGCAAAACGAATGGATTCCCCTCTACAGGTGTGAGCGAAGTTAAAATTTTGAGAGCCGGGGCACCTAAAGGAATCCTTTTTGCGCCAGTCTTGGATACGGGCAGGCGAAGGAACCCATGGTCGAAATCGACATTCCCCCACCGAAGGGTGAGAATTTCCGACTTCCGACAACCCGTCATGATTAAAAGTCTGATAGCGGCAATGGCCCAAGGATTGATCCCTTCCACTTCGGCCGCAGACAAGACATCTCCGAGACGCGATAATTCTTCGACTGACAAGAAACGCTCCTTTGGCGGAGATTTGAAAGACTTGACGCCTCTGACCGGATTTTCGCGCAGCAACTCTCGTTCAATAGCAAACGTAAAAATTGCTCCCAGTGTGGCAATGGTGCGCGTCGCAACACCCTTTCCACCAACCACTATTGCCCGACCATTTGCCCTCGTCTTCACATCCACTGCGGTTTTGCCATTCGCAATATCTTGGCGGCACCTTTCGACATCGGCTCGCGTAACAGAGTGAATTTTCCGCCGACCCAAGAGAGGCTTGACGTGCCGCTCAATGTTCCGTCGATCCGTCACCACGGTTGATGCCCTCTTTGTCGCGCACCCCTCGGCAAGATACATGTCACAAAGAACAGCAACAGAGATATCCTTTGTCACATTCGCTTTGACCTCCGCTGGGTCAGTGCCGTCAGCAACTAGGCCCAAAAGTCGTACGGCTTCAATCCGGGCGGCCTCCGGGGTCCATGGACTTCCATGCCTTCCGAGAGTGTATCTCCGCAAGCGACCGCTAATCCGGTATTGCAAGACATAAACTCGATTTCCGGCGCGTGTGACCTTCAAACCGAAGCCCTTGACGTCGGTATCCCAAATGAAGGCATCGCGTTCCGTTGGCCTCGCGGCGTCCACTACTCGTTTGGTGATTCGTGCTTTCATGATTCCGCCCTCTGATTTGCGACAGCAATCATATAGCAATCATCAGAAATCAAACAAGCGGAAACATCGCGCAACACTGTGCGGTCTTTTTGTGTAATTTCCGTTGGTTATGCGGTACTAAGAATTCCTTGGATATCAATACCTCAACATTCGCAATGTCGAGGCCAGTAGTTCGATTCCCTTCGGCTCCACCATTTTTTCTTGGCATTTTTGTTTATGGCTCGACGCGTCAAGCGGTCGGGCCTTTTTTTGGCTGCCCGAAAAAGTCGAAAACCGCCGCGCCGTATCCCCACCTGTGGATAGGTTTTCCGATTCTCCCCCGAAATTGTTTAGGGATTTTCCTAGGTAGACTAGGGAAAACCCGCATTTGGAATTGGGCGATCGGATTCTAATCTGATTAACGAGACTTTCTCGTGAAACTGACGAGATTGCGGTCGAATACTTCGATTGAACGCGTGTGGATTTGCCCTTTTGGTTAGTCCGCCGATCTGGGGAGACCGATATATGGGCAAGATGTACTGCGGAACGATCTTTAATAGCTCAGAACCGTCGGGCAATGTCGCTTCGTGGCTTCAAAGCAATTGCGAAGGTCAGTGGGACCTGTTGCCAGCCAGCGTCGCGGGCGACGGCATCACCAGAAAATTCATGATTTTGTTTGAGGATGAAAACGACCGCTCGAACTTCGAAACCAACCATTCCGTGGCGTAAAGGTCGAAGTCGAAAACCGGCCTTTGGGCCAAAAAAACAACCGGTCTTGCCGCTGTGCCGCTTGTTCTGCACGAAGCGAGAATTTGCCTCTGCCTTATTTGGTGGGGGTTTTTTGCGAAGAAATTGCCCTGATATCAGTGCTGCTTTTCGATTTGTTCCATGTCGTCGTCGCTAAGACCGAAGTGGTGGCCGATTTCGTGAATCAATACGTGACGAACAATATGGGTCAGATCCTCGCCCGTTTCGCACCAGTAATCCAGAATGGGCCCGCGATACAAAAAGATCATGTCGATATCGTCCCGCGTTTCCAAAACGCTTTGGCGATCCAGCGACACGCCCCGGTATAAACCCAACAGATCGAACGGGCTTTCCAGTTCCATCTCGGCCATGGTTTCGGCGTCGGGAAATTCCCAGACGCAGATCACCACGTTGGTCACAAAACGGCGCAGTTCAACCGGAACACCCGCCAGGGCGGCGTGTGCAATCGCCTCTATATCCGCGAGATTCGGCGGATTGGTAAATTTCACGGTCATCGGGCCAGATTAACCGGCCTTGAACCGTTGGCCAAGCAAACCCATCTGCCGATTCAACATTTAACCGTGAAGAACATGTGATGGTCGAGAAACTGGTGGGACGGGGCCGCGAAGACGCGATTTCCAGTTTGGACAGATGGACCGATTCGCCCCGGCGTGATGCCATCGAAAAAAGTTTTCAATTCGCCGACTTCAACAACGCTTTCGCCTTCATGACGCAGGTGGCCCTTATGGCCGAAAAGATGGACCACCACCCCGAATGGCTGAATGTGTACGGTCGCGTCGATATCGCGCTAACGACCCATGAGGTAGGCGGCGTCACAACGCGTGACATCGAACTGGCGAAATTTATGGATCGGCTCGCCGCGCTTCGCGGCGCGCCGTATATACGGTCGCGGAAAAGATGACGGCACCCCCCACCCACGTCCATATGCCCGGCACTTCAGCGAAGATGACGAAGCCCAGGGACGCCGTGAATATCAGTTTGGTGAAATCAAACGGCATGATCGCCGTCACGTCGGCGACCGAAAATGCCTTGGCCATGGTCATCTGCACTAGGGTCGCCACCAAGCCTACGCCGACCAGCCAGGGCCACAATTCGGGCGACGGCATCTTCCACTGAAACGCCGCCAGCACCGCCGAAATGGGCAACATGAAAAGGCCCATGTAAAAAACGATGGTCATCGGCGTTTCGGTGCTCGACAGCTTTTTCACCAGCAAAAACGATGTTGCCATGAAGGCCGCAGCGCCGAGAGCGATCAAAGCGGGCAGCGAAACCGCGTCAATACCCGGCCTGAGAATAATCATCGCCCCGCCGAAGCCGACCGCCACCGCCAACCAACGTCGCAACCCAACGGCCTCGCGCAGGAACAGGGCCGCCCCCACGGTCACGAAAAGCGGTGCCGTGAAACCCAAGGCCGTGACCTCGGCCATGGGCATCAGGGTCAGTGCGGTAATCCAGGTGATCAGGGCAGCAAGGCCGCTCGTTGCGCGAACCATGTGCAGCCCAATGCGCCGGGTTCGCAGGTTTGCAACCCCGCCCCTCAGCAACCAGGGAGCCAAAAACATCAAACTGAACGCGTTGCGCCAGAAAATCACCACGAACGGATGCAACTCGGCCGAAACCTTGCGCAGGATGACCGGCATCAGACTGAACAAAAAGCACGACAGCACCATCCACATGGCCCCGCGAACCGGAGCCGAAATTTGCGCAAATCGAGTGCCGATGGTTTGCAAGGGCCGCATGGAACGGGAGCATAGGCAGCCACCTGAGAAAATACCAGCGGCCTTCCATTGGGAAACCAATGCCCCCATACTTCGCGGCCCGTCCCGACATCGTCCTTTTGCGGAAATTCCATGACCAATTTGCTTCTCTACATCGTGACAGTCTTTTTCTGGGGCACGAGCTGGCTGGCCATCAAGTATCAGTTGGGCGTTGTCGCGCCCGAAATTTCGGTCGTCTACCGGTTTGCCCTGGCCGCCCTGATCATGGTCGTTTTCTGTATCGCGACGCGCCGCCCCATGCGTTTCACGGTCCGTGAACACGCATTCATGGCCTTTCAGGGGGCGTTTTTGTTTTGCACAAACTACGTGCTGATCTACATGGGCTCGCAGCACCTGACCAGCGGGCTTGTTGCGCTGGCCTTTTCGTCGGTAACGATCATGGTCATCATCGTCGGCGCATTGCTGTTCGGTTTTCCCATCCGCCCAAGGATCGTGTTCGGCGCGCTTGTCGGCATGGCCGGGATTTCGTTGGTTTTCTGGCCCGAAATCCGCGCCTTCGATTTGTCGCAGGCCGGAACGCTGGGTCTCGTTCTTTCCCTGGCCGGGACCTTCTCGGCGACTCTGGGCATGCTGACAAGTGCGCGCAATCAGCGGGCCGGCATCCCGGTTTTGCAAAATAACGCCTACAGCATGGCTTACGGATTTGCCTTCATCACCCTTTTCAGCGTTGTTCGCGGACTGCCCTTCCAATTTGATATGTCGATCGAATATGTGAGCTCGCTGATTTATTTGTCCGTTTTTGCGACCGTCATCGCATTTTGGTCCTACATAACCTTAATAGGGCGCATCGGAGCCGACCGGGCATCGTATTCGGCGGTGCTGTTCCCAATCGTCGCACTGACCCTGTCCACCGTGTTCGAGGGGTTCGTGTGGACGGGGATAGCCCTGGCCGGGGTGGCGCTGGTTTTGGGCGGAAACGTTCTGGTATTGGCCAAGACGACAAAAAACAAGGCCTGAGTGGATGACCAAAAAAGCGACCATCCTTATTATTTGCGGCGGATTGATCTTGAGTCTGGCCATGGGCATCCGCCAGACCTTTGGTCTGTTTATGGGACCGGTAACGGCGGATTTAGGCATCGGGCGCGAAGGTTTCGCCCTTGCCATGGCGGTGCAAAACCTGCTGTGGGGGGCCTTCCAGCCGCTGACCGGAATGATCGCCGACAAGTTCGGTGCGGCGCGTGTGATCGCCGCCGGAGCCCTGATTTATGCCGCGGGCCTTCTGTTCATGGCCAATATGACCAATATCACGGGCTTGCATATCGGCGGCGGAGTTCTGATTGGTATCGCCATGGCTGCCACTGGATTTTCGGTGGTTCTGGGCGCGGTCGCCCGGTCGGTTCCGCAATCTCGGCGCAGTATGGCCCTGGGCGTTGTCAGCGCTGGCGGTTCCTTCGGCCAGTTCGCCATGGCCCCGGTCGGTCAGGCACTGATTTCAGCGCAAGGCTGGAGCGGGGCCTTTTTTGCTATGGCCATCCTGTCGGTCATGATGGTGCCATTGGCCCTGGCCGTGGCCGGACGATCGACCGACCAACGAGGGGGGGAGACCGATCAGCGCGCCTCGCAAACTCTGGCCCAAGCCCTTAAGGAAGCGGGCGGGCACCGCGGATTTATTTACCTGACCACGGGATTCTTTGTGTGCGGCTTTCAGGTGGTGTTCGTTGCCGTCCATCTGCCCGCCTATCTGATGGACCTGGACCTGGGCCTGCCCGCCGCCGCCGGGGCCAAGGCGTTGGCGCTGATTGGCATTTTCAACATCGCGGGAACGTATGTTTGCGGGGCGTTAGGGGGCCGCTATTCCAAAAAATGGCTGCTCGCCGCGCTCTACATCCTGCGCGCTTTGGTCATCGCCATATTTCTGGTCGCGCCAAAGTCGGAGGTTAGCGTCTATATCTTCGCCGCCGCCCTGGGATTGTTATGGTTGGGTACGGTGCCCCTGACCAGCGGATTGGTCGGCCAGATTTTCGGGGTGCGCTATCTTTCCACACTGTTCGGCATTGTCTTCTTTGGCCACCAGCTGGGCAGCTTTTTAGGCGTCTGGCTGGGCGGATACGTGTACGACGCGACGGGTTCTTACGATTCCATCTGGATCGCCTCAATCATCCTGGGCATCGCGGCAGCCCTCATTCACCTGCTCATTGCCGAACAACCCGTCCAGCGAACCGAGCCCGATAAGTACCAAGTTGCATAAAGAATAACCCATTGAGATCGTCTCCGCGTTCCGTCGGGTAGGAGCAAAGCCGCAGGCGATGCCTTTGCATCGGCAAGGTTTTGCGACGCCCTCCGACGGGGCGCGGAGACGACCAGAACGGCGGCCTTTCAAGGCTTTCGGACGTCGTCGCCCACGGCTTACGATGCAAAGGCATCGCGACGCCGCACGCTCCTAGCCGAAAGCCTTGAAAGGCCGTCTCAATGAGTCATTCTTTGTGCAACTTGGTACTACTTGCCAGGGATCGGGCGTAGGCTCAGGAACATATTGCTCATTCCGTTCAATGCCCCGTAAAGGGCCAAGAACTGGTTTTGGAATGCGACGTCCGACAATTGCGGATTGATCTTTTGCAATTCGGCGCGGATGTCGGCGATGGTTCGCACCCCGTCGATGCGGGTGAGGATGGCGGCGGCCAGCGGCGGCGAGGGAAAAGCGAATTTCATGCCGTAAATCGTGGCGGCATAGGTTCCCTTGGCCTTGGCTTTTTCGGCCAGCGCCGCCACATCGGCGTTGCGAAACACCGGAATGGCGCTGACATCGCGCGGGTCGGCCACGCAATCGGTATCGTTCGACTGCCGCGTCACATAAAAGATGTGTTTGGAAATGGTGCCGCACAGCAATTCGGCGAACGCGCAAGCCTCGATCCAGTCTAACTCCTTCAAACGCGCCCGTAGCGCCGGATCGTTGATATAAAGGGTCGGATCATAAACGACGGGCGAGATAAAGGTGGTGATGCGAAACCCGCCGCCCCCCATGAGCGCCCCGATCTCGGACACCTTGTACGCTCGGTCCCGACTGTGCAGCAAAAGATCAAACAGCTTGGCGTCATCCCCTTCCAGATGGTCCTGAATCCGGGGGTTGCGGTTTAGCAGGTTGCTGGGCGGCAACTGGGCCAGAAGCCTGCGCGCCATCGTTACTTTTTCGGGTGGCGAATCGTCGGGCGTGATCATGTGCATCATGTCCTGAACCGGGTAAACGCCGCTGCGGCCCAGTTCGCCATACAGCATGAACCCGATTCCGCCGTCTTCGGTCAGAACGCTGGCCAACGCCTGCAACCCCGCCGCAGGGTCTTCCAAATGATGGAGCACCCCGCAACAATCGATGTAGTCGAAGGGGCCCAATCCAGAGTCGGGCAAATCCAGAATGGATAATTGATGGAAAATGACGTTGGTCAGTTTGCGGACCCGCACGCGGGCTTCGGCGGTTTTGCGGCTTGCGTCGGACAAATCGATATAGACGACTTCTGCCGGACATCCCACGTCGGCAAGCTGCTGGGCCAGAAAAACGGCGGCATCACCTGTGCCGCCACCCGCGACCAGCACCTTGAAGGGTTTGGAGAAATCGCGCCGCCCGCCGAAGATGTAGTGGTTGAGCTCGAACAGATGGCTGGGCGAGCCCTCGTGCAAGCGCTTGGCTTCATCGCGTGGATCTCGGGGCGGATACGGATAAACCTCGTATTGCTCGCGGATCTTATCCTTGATTTGGGGATCCGCCCTCTTCTTTCGCGCCATGCCTTATGCTCCGGTGGTCAGGACAATTTTGCCGGTTGATTTTCGTGCCAATAGCGCCTCCAGCGCGCCACCCGCATCGGCCAGATCGAAGGTCATCGAAACCCTGGGTTTCAGGGCACCGTCTGCGTACCAGCCCAGCATTTCGTCAATTGAGTCGGTAATCATTTCAGGGCAGTGATTTTTGTACGATCCCCAGTAAAAGCCCAGAACACCGACATGTTTGACCAAAAGAATATTGGCCGGAACCTGCGGAACCGTGCCGCTGGCAAAACCGATGATGACGATGCGCCCGTTCCACGCGATGGCCCGCAAGGACGCATCAAAAGCGGTCCCGCCGACCGGATCGTAAATGACATCCGCGCCGCGCCCGCCGGTCAGTTCCTTGATACGTTCCCGCACGTCTTCATTGCTGTAATTGATCAAATGATCAGCACCGTAATCGCCCGCCACTTCCAGTTTTGCCTGCGAGCCCGCCGTGGCAATCACCGTGGCTCCCAATTTCTTGCCGATTTCCACCGCCGTCAGGCCAACGCCGCCCGCCGCCCCATGAACAACAAGCGTCTCCCCCGCCTTTAAGTTTGAACGGTCGGTCAAGGCCAGGTGTGAAGTTCCATACGCAATCGTGAACCCTGCTGCGCTGACCATGTCCATGCCGACAGGTATTTTCCAGACGTAGGCTTCCTCGGCCACGGCCTCTTCGGCATACCCACCGAAATCGACGGCGGCCAGAACTTGGTCACCCACCTTGCAACGGGTGACGCCGTCGGCGATCTCGATCACCTCGCCCGCGACTTCAAGGCCCGGACAGCACGGCAGGGGCGGCTTCCCCTGGTAGCGGCCCTGGATCATCACCGTATCGGCAAAATTAATCCCAACGGCTTTGACGTGGATTCTAACCCCTTCCGCGCGCATCGGCGGCGGGGCAATATCGGCGACTTCAAGATCGGCGGGTGTTCCCCAATCGCGACAAATGACGGCTCGCAAGGCGCAACCTCCTTGATTGTTTGGGCGTTTTAGCCAAGGTTAGCGCAAAACTTACACCAAAAGATCAGGAGATTGCGAGCCTTGCGCGGATATTTTGGCGTCGGCATTGAACGAATTAGCAAGCCCATGAATGTGGGCAGCATTTTCCGCACGACCCATGCGTTCGGGGGCAGCTTCGTGTTTACCGTTGCCGCCATGTACGCCGAGGACAAGGGACGGCTGGCCGACACCTCTAACGCGCCCGCCAGCCTGCCGTTTTATGGCTTCCCCGACATGCAATCGATGCTCCTGCCGAAAGATTGTTCGCTGGTTGGCGTTGAATTGACGCCCGATGCCGTTGAACTGCCCAGCTTCCGCCACCCCCGTCAGGCCGCCTACATCCTGGGCCCCGAACGTGGCTCGTTATCGGCCGGAATGACCGAGCGGTGCGAATTCGTCGTCAAAATCCCCATGAAGTTCTGCGTCAACGTGGGTGTCGCCGCCGCCATCATCATGTATGATCGGCTGATTTCCCTCGGCCGCTTCCCCGACCGCCCGATCATGCCGGGCGGTCCCACCGACGCCCTGCCCGAAACCATCTTCGGCGGCCCCAAAATCCGTAACAAATGGAAAAAGTTCCGCACGTTGCCGCCCGACGACCTGCCCGAGATCGACTGAAGGGCTTGGCAAAAGAGGGCGGCACGGCTATCTATGGGCGTATGAGCACAGTCGTAAAATCAACCGTCGTTGCCGCGTTTTTGTTGGCCCTCGGCATGGGCAGCGCTCAGGCCCAGACGGGCACGTTCATTGACACCTTCGGCGTGTGGAATGCTTTTTCCGACAAGGAGAACGGCAAGCCGCTGTGCTATATCGCCAGCCTGCCGGAGAAATCGGCTGGCAAATACAGTGAACGCGGCGACGCCTACGTGATGATCACTCTTCGCCCCGGTGAAAATAAAACCGGCGAGGTCAGCATCCGCGCCGGTTACGTCTACAAAAAGGATACGGACACCCTGGCCCGCGTCGACAGCGGCAAACCGTTCAAGCTGTTCACCGACGGCGGCTACGCCTGGACCCGCGACACCGAGACCGACCACGCCCTTATCGTCGCCATGCGCGGCGGCGGCGTCATGATCGTCGAAGGAACGTCAACCCGCGGCACCCTGACCACGGATACGTATTCGCTGAAAGGGTTTACGGCAGCCTATAACGCCGCCGCCACGGCATGCGGAATTAAGTAGGGTGGCGGTTCGGCAGGTCAGCCAAAAAGTATTATTTTCTCGGGGACGGTTTGTGATTCTGTTAGCGGTTGCCTAATCGGTTTTATCGCCTTCAATTCAGCGATCATCTCTTTCACGATATTCCTTTGGTGAAAAAAATTTTGGAAAATTTCTTGAGCTGAAAGCCCTTCGTTTTTCTTTTGATCGACGACCAAAGCTATTCTACCGACTTCCCAATCGCCTCGATATCCGTAATCGGCCCGCCCTCCCTCTCGCTACTGTTTTTTCTTTACTAAACACGGTTCTTTGGTCACCAATAGACCAGAGACTGTGAGTGAGCATCCCCAAGAAGGTCAACGGTGAGGCAACAACGAACGAGAATGGCGGTACTTGTACATATGTTCAGGTTTCTTGCTCTGTTTGCGTTTCTTGTTGGAATGCCGTTGGTGGCGACGGCCCAGCAACCCGCTGAGACGCCAGCACCCCTTCGCATCGCCATCGACAAGGCTTTTTCTCCGTACAGCCTGATCGGGCCGACCGGCGAAGCAACAGGGTTGGCGGTCGAGATATGGCGGGCCTGGAGTGAAGCCACAGGCACCCCCATCGAGTTTATCCCTTCCGGCTGGGAAGGAACGCTTGACGCATTGCGAAGCGGCAAGGCCGACGTCCACTTCGGCATGTTCAAGAACGCCTCGCGCGCTGAATGGGCGGATTTCGCCGAACCCATCCACCAAATTCATACCGCCTTGTTCTTCCGCGTCGGCAGGGACAAGCCCGTGCCGCTGGAAAAATTGGCGGGAGAAAAGGTCGGCGTTTGGGCGGAGACCTACCAACACCAGTTTCTCAAGGATAACCACCCGGATATCGAGCCCGTCGCATTGGAGAACGACGATCAACTGATCCTCAAGCTGCTCAAGGGCGAAGTCCGCGCCATCCTCAACGAGGTCCCCTCGGTAGAAGCCGATCTGGCGGCCTTCGGCATCCGGGGTGTACTCGCACGCAGCGAAGAGAGCCTGTTCTCCAACTATCTTCAGCCCGCCGTGCGCAAGGGCGAGCGAGACCTTCTTGAGCGTATCAACGAGGGTTTTAGAAAAATCCCCCTAGCGCGGTTGAACAATTTGGAAAGAATGTGGATGACCAATCCATCCGACCATTTTTTCTCGGGTGCGGGCGGAGAAATCGAATTTTCACCTGAGGAGGAAGCATGGCTGGCCGCCAACCCGGTCGTAAAGCTGGCGGTGACGACCTTCATCCAGCCGGTCGATGTCCTTGACGACGCGGGCAACTACAAAGGCTTGAACGCCGACCTTATCGACATGCTCAACAAAAAGCTGGGCATAAATATAGCGCCGGAGTTTTTTGACAGTTGGGGCAAAGTGGTCAAGGCTGCCACGGAAGGTGCGGTCGATGGCGCATTCAGTCTGTCGATCACTCCGGAACGCGAGAAATCCGTTCTGTTCACCAAACCCTATGCCTTCGATCCGATCATCGCCATCGTAGCCCGTACCCGCAACGATATCGTCGATTGGAAGGATATCGAGGGAAAGACCGTTTCCGTCGTCAGGGGCGCCTCTATCATCGAGGAAGTCCAGGGGATGATCGGCGACGGAGTCCTTTCCACGGTAGAATCCGAGTTCGATGGTCTGAAAGCCGTCGAATTCGGGGCGGTGGACGCTCATATTTCCTGGTTGATTCCCTACGGCAACGCTCAGCGCGCCAAACCGGTCGACGGCTTGAAAATTGCCCTGACGCGAAATTCCGAAGGCGGGACCCTGCGGATCGGCGTCCACAAGGACCGTCCGGAACTGCTCGGTATCCTGCGCAAGGGTCTCAACGCCATCAGCCGCGAAGAAATGACCACGATCCGCAACAAGTGGCTGTTCCCCAAGGGGGAGGACCAAGCCGCACCGGTGGAGTTGAGTTCCGACGAGCTAGGCTGGATGAAGGCTCATCCCATCATCCGTCTGGCGGTCCTTAAAGACTATGCGCCGTTCGATCTGACCAACGACGAAGGCCAACACACCGGTCTGCACACCGACCTGCTCAAACTCATGAACAAGCACCTCGGGGCTAACATTGTCGCCATCCCGTTTGATACCTGGAAGGAGGCCTATAACAAAGCGGCGGCAGGCGAGCTCGAAGGCATCATGTCGCTCAGTTGGACCAAGGAACGCGAGAAAACCTTCCTGTTCTCGACACCCTACCACTATGACCCCGCCGATCTGGTCGTCCGCGCCACCGATGGCTCCGTCAAGACATGGCTTGAACTGAACGGAAAAGCCATCTGGATACGGGCCGGTTCTTCGCTGATCAGCAAAGTCAGGGAGGGCCTTCCCGCCGCGACCATCCTCGAAGCAGAAAACGAGGAAGACGCCCTGAAGCAATTGGCGTCAGGAAATGGCGACGCGTACGTTGCCTGGATCAGTGCGGGAAAGTCGAAACTCAAGGCGATGGGGCTGAAGGTGGCTGCGGCTGTCGACACCCGCCAGGGCGAATTATTGATCGGCGTCCACCTCAGCAGGCCCTTGGTCGCCGGTATCGTCCAAAAGGGCCTCAACATCATTTCCTCCAAGGAAATGGCGGAACTCCGCGACAAGTGGCTGTTTAGCGAGGGCGAACAGATTGAACTAACGGCCAAGGAGCAAGCCTGGATCAACGATCATCCGGAGATCACCCTTGCCGCGACACCCGACTGGCCGCCATTCGAATTCAAATCGGCGGAAGGTAGTTACAAAGGCATTACTGCGGCCGTTGCGCGTCTCGCCGCCAAGCGGGTGGGCCTGATCTTGAAACCCGTGTTCGAGCCCTGGGAAAAGGAGCTCGACATGTTGCGCCGGGGTGAACTGGACCTGGCACCCGGCCTATACCGAACCAAGGAGCGCGAAGAATTCCTTCTTTTCACGCGACCGTTTATCGAATTCTACGATACCATTTACACCCAGGCCAACCGCGACGACATCCGTTCCATGGCCGATCTGACGGGCAAAAAGGTGGCGGCGGAAAGAGGCTATGCGGTCACCGAGAATATTAAGGCCGATTATCCCGGCGCAACGTTGGTTCCCGTGACCAACACCAAAGAAGCGTTGCAATTGGTATCGACAGGCCAGGTCGACGCTTATATCGGCAACCAGGTCGTCGCCGAGCACCTGATCAACCTTCACCTGATGCAAAACGTTGTCAGCGTCGGGTTCTTTTCAAGCGACCCTCAATTCCTTGCCATGGGTGTGCCCAAGGATCGGCCCCTTCTTCGCGATATTATGGACAGGGCGCTGGCCGAGATGACCGAGGCGGAACGGCGCGCCATCATGGTCGAATACCTGGGAACAGAGGAGATGATACGCAGCGGTATCCAGTTGACCCAGGAAGAACGGGCCTGGCTGAAAGAGCACAAAAAGGTTCGCATGGGCGACGATTTTTTATGGCCGCCTTTCTCCTTCTTGGACAAGGACAATAAGTTTTCCGGTGTCGCCGCAGGCTATTCGGAAATTCTCGCCGAACGCATCGGAATCGAATTGGAGCCGATGACAGGCTTGTCCTGGAAGCAGGTGATGGAGAAGATCAAGGGTGGGGAGATCGATGTCATGCCTGCCGTGGCACGGACCAAGGAACGAGAGGCATTCCTCAACTTTACCAAACCCTACATCTCATTTCCCGTTGTGGTGGCAACGCGCAAGGACGGCGTGTTCGTTGACAATCTGGGTGATCTGACGGGCCTGCGAGTCGGCGTCGTGGAAGGCTACATTACCCAGGAAATCTTGGCCCACGACCACCCGAATATCGTCCTCGTTCCCTACCCGAACATCGGAGAAGGCCTTAAGGCCCTTGATGAAAACCAGATTGCCGCTTTCGTCGATAACCTGGGTAGCCTCACCTACGAAATCGACAGGCTTAAGTTCGAAGAAATCAAAATCGCGGCCCCCACGAAACACCGTTTCGAACTGTCCTTCGGCGTACGCAAGGATTGGCCGCAGCTGGCGCGCATCCTGGACAAGGCACTGGAAACCATCGACGAGAAGGAGCGGGCGGCAATTAAGAACACCTGGATGGCCATCCAGGTGAAATTCGGCCTCGATCTCAAGACCATTGCCCTGTGGGTCGTACCGTTCGCCGTTGGCGGCTTGCTGATCATCATCATCGTGGTGGCCTGGAACAGGCGGCTGGGGGCCGAAATCTCCCATCGCAAGAAAGCTGAGCGGGAACTGAGCAACGCCTTCGGAGTAATTACCGAAAGCATCGATTACGCGGCGCACATCCAGCAGTCATTGCTGCCGCCTGATGCCTTTCTCGCCGAGGATACGGCGGACCATTTCATTGTCTGGGAACCACGCGATGTGGTTGGCGGCGACATCTACTGGTATCGCCGCTGCCAGGGCGGCTTCTTGATCGTGCTGGCTGATTGCACCGGACATGGCGTGCCGGGCGCATTCATGACCATCATCGCGACCGGCGCGCTGGACCGTGCGCTGCGCGATCGACCCGACGGTGACCCTGCGGCAATTCTGAAAATCATGAATCGCAGCGTAAAACATTCGCTGAGTCAGGATCGTGAAGAAGGAGCGTCGGACGACGGCCTTGAACTGGGCGTCTGCAAAATCGTTCCCGATTCACGCAAACTGATTTTCGCTGGCGCACGGTTCTCGTTGTTCCATTCGGTTGGCGGCGATCTCGCCGAAATGAAAGGTGACAAGTCGGCAATCGGCTACAGGCATGTTCCGGTCGATCAACAGTATTCAAATCGGGAAATGGCGATCACGGACGGGCAGCGGTTCTACATGGTGTCCGATGGTTTGATCGACCAGATTGGCGGCGACAGGCACCGGATGTTCGGCAAGAAGCGGTTCAAGAAACTGGTCATCTCCGGGTGGGACCTGCCCTTTGCCGAGCAAAAAACCCATATTCTGGGCGCGCTGGCGGAATACCAGGGTAACGAATCCCGAAGGGACGACCTGTCCGTCGTCGGCTTTACGATGGGTTAGCGCTAATCCTTCTGCCTGTTGATGCGAATGCCCGCAGTCCGCTTTGCAATTTGCGATTCCCGGTAAGGCCGCGCCGCGTGCCGCTTATGGGATTTTTCTAAAACCCCCAGAAAACCGCCAACCGGTCGGTTTGGCACGCCATTTGCTTTGTATGAGCTGTAGATTGAAGGCCGGTAATTGGCGGGTTGAATTAGGCATTTTTTGAAGCATCGTTTTTTCATTCTCCTCCCTGTTGAAGCCTAAGGCCGGATCGCGAACCTCCCCCCAGAGAACTTGCTTCTCTCGCGATCCGGCCTACTTTTTCTCAACTTTCTCAGGCAACACCCTTGGCGCAGATGCCAATGCGCTATGTCTCTCCAATCATGAACACTGAAAAAACAAATCTGGTCGGGCTTTCGCGCGCAGAGCTGGCCGCGCATCTGGCGGACATGGGCGAAAAGCCCTTTCGCACCAAGCAGCTTTGGCACTGGATTTATTTCCGGGGCGAAACCGATTTTTCGCGCATGACCACTCTGGCCAAGGATTTCAGGGCAAGGTTAGCCGAAAGCTGTTCGCTGGAACGGCCCGGCATCACCACCGATCTGCACAGCGAAGACAAGTCGCACAAGTGGCTTTTGAAATTCGCCGAAGGCCACAAGGCCGAGTGCGTATTCATTCCCGAAGAAGATCGCGGCGCTTTGTGCGTCTCGTCGCAGGTCGGCTGCACGCTCACGTGCAAGTTCTGCCACACCGGCACCCAGTTGTTCTCGCCCAGTTTGACTTCAACCATTTTCACCACCCCATCAGGTCAGCACCACTAACATTTACTGCGATCCCCCATCCGATTACAACATCGTCCCAGGCTTCCACGCTCTCATTCCTCGGGCAACAAGTTCCTGAACACCTCGACAAACCCGAGAAAATCCTCCGCCTCTATCACCAGCGGGGGATCGATCCGGAACATTCCTCTCCTGTTGCAGACGATGTAGCCCTTTTCCAAAAGCCGGTCGTAAATCCTGTCACCAACCGCCTTTTCGGTGAACTCAACCGCAAACATCAGGCCGCGGCCACGCACTTCCGTGATGAATTTGCTGTTGGTGAGCGTTTGTAGCAATTCGAGGAATTTATCACCCAAAACGGCGGCTCTGGACACCAGACTTTCGTCTGTCAGCACCTTGATGACCTCGCAAGCGACGGCCGCGCCCAACGGGTCGTTTTGGTGGGATTGCGAGTATTTGAAGGTGCCACCTTCGAGCTGGCTCGCGGTTTCGCGATTTACGGCCAATGCGCTAACCGGGTAGCCGTTGCCAAGACCTTTACCAATAGCCACCATGTCGGGGTCGATATTGTAGTGGTTGAATCCGAACCACCTGCCGGTCCGGCCCATTCCGGTCGTCACGTCGTTGACGAGGATCTTACCTCTTTGGGCCCGGACAATCTTGATAATGTTCCTTATCAGAGATGCGGGGGGGAACCGTACAAAGCCGGATGCACTACCCGGTTCGAAAGCGAACGCCGAGATGCCGTCTGGAATGTCTTTTAATTTCGAGCATTTGCTATCGCAATCGTTTCTGTCTGGGCAGGCTGCACATTCACGCCAGTCAAACGGATGCCAGCCGTTGCCCCGGTCTTTAACCGAACTGTATGAACCGAAATAGGCGTCATGCAGACACAGAATTGTCGGTTTTTCTGAAATATGTCTGCAGATTTGCAAGCCAAGTTCGACGGCCTCGCTACCTGAAGACAAAAACACGCATTTGCCGCCTTCCAGTCCGGTAATCGAGAGGACCGATCGGGCGGCCTTTTCGACGGTATCGTTCGAAAAGCAGAAACCGGCATGAGCAATCGAATTTGCCTGCCGCGTGATCGCGGCATTGACCCTGACGTTCTTATGACCCAAAGGCGTACACCAAATGCCGGATTCCAGATCAAGGTAGCGTTTTCCTTTGTCGTCAAACAGATAAGCCCCATCGCTATCAACGATATTCGGCAGCATTGTCTCGTGGCCCGTGCAATTGAGGATACTGCTCATGGGGCGTCCTTTGCTCTTGGTGGATGGCATCGAGCGGGTTTATCAGGTCATGCGTGAGTTTGAATTTATATCCCATTGGCGGCACAGCCACAAATAAACCAACAAATATTGGCGTTAAACCTATGGGTTTGGGTGCGAAGACCGGATACGCACCGGCCTCCGTCCCAGAACCGACCTCGACACCCTTCCTGCCGGCCCGCCCCAGCCGCCCCATTCCTTCCGAAATTCGTCGATTTGATTGGCGCGGGCGGGTGAATCGCTCTATCTCTCCCATCATGAGTGACGAACGAACGAACCTGGTCGGGCTCTCGCGCGCCGAGCTGGCCGCGCATCTGGCGGACATGGGCGAAAAGCCCTTTCGCACCAAGCAGCTTTGGCACTGGATCTATTTCCGGGGCGAAACCGATTTTTCGCGCATGACGACTCTGGCCAAGGATTTCAGGGCAAGGTTGGGCGAAAGCTGTTCGCTGGAACGGCCCGGCATCACCACCGAACTGCACAGCGAAGACAAGTCGCGCAAGTGGCTTTTGAAATTCGCCGAAGGCCACGAAGCCGAGTGCGTGTTCATTCCCGAAGAAGATCGCGGCGCGCTGTGCGTCTCGTCGCAGGTTGGCTGTACACTTACGTGCAAGTTCTGCCACACCGGCACCCAGTTGTTCGTGCGCAACCTTACGGCCGCCGAGATTGTTGGTCAGGTGATGGTGGCCCGCGATTCTTATGGCGAATGGCCCGCACCCGCTGGCGAGCGGCTTCTTTCGAACATCGTCGTCATGGGCATGGGCGAGCCACTGATGAACTTCGACGAAGTGGCCAAGGCCCTGCACATCATCATGGATGGCGAAGGCATCGCCATTTCCAAGCGCAGGATTACCCTGTCCACCTCGGGCGTGGTGCCGCTGATCCGTCGTTGCGGCGAGGAGTTGGGGGTCAAGCTGGCCATCAGCCTGCATGCCGTGACCGACGAATTGCGCAACGAAATCATGCCGATCAATCGCAAGTACCCGTTGGCCGAACTGCTGGCGGCGTGTCGCGACTACCCCGGTGCCGACAACGCCCGGCGCATTACATTCGAATACGTGATGCTGAAAGGCGTCAACGACTCGCCCGCCGACGCGCGTGCGCTGGCTAAACTGGTCAAGGGCATTCCGGCCAAGTTCAACCTGATCCCCTTCAACCCGTGGCCGGGTGCCACCTACAAATGTTCGACCCGGGACGCCATGCGAAAGTTCTCGGATATTCTGAACGACGCCGGGTATTCGGCTCCCATCCGGTTCCCGCGAGGGCGCGACATCATGGCCGCCTGCGGCCAGCTGCGCTCGGCCACCGAACGCGAACGCCTAAGCCGCCACAAGGCACGAATTAGCGACGGTATAGCCGACGATCACTAGCTTGCTCTGGCCCGCGAAATCCCTATACTGCGCCCCGAAATTTTCTGCCAAACCAAACATAAAGGCGCGCATCCCATGAAAGGCGAAGTCAAGCCAAAGAAAGACAGTGTCAAGAAGGTCGTTCTCGCTTACTCGGGCGGGTTGGACACATCCGTCATCCTGCGTTGGCTGCAAGACGAATATAACTGCGAAGTCGTCACCTTCACCGCCGATATCGGCCAGGGCGAAGAAGTGGAACCGGCCCGCGCCAAAGCCGAGATGATGGGCATCAAGGAAATTTATGTCGAAGATCTGCGCGAGGAATTCGTGCGCGACTTCGTATTCCCGATGTTTCGCGCCAACGCCCTTTACGAAGGCACGTACCTGCTGGGCACCTCCATTGCGCGCCCGCTGATTTCCAAGCGCCAGATCGAAATCGCCGAAGCCGTGGGCGCCGACGCCGTGTCCCACGGGGCCACCGGCAAGGGCAACGATCAGGTGCGCTTCGAGCTGGCCTATTATGCGCTGAAACCCGACATCAAGATCATCGCCCCGTGGCGTGAATGGGACCTGAGCTCGCGCACCAAGCTGATTGAATACGCCGAGAAGCACCAAATCCCGATCCCCACCGACAAGCGCGGCGAAGCCCCCTATTCGGCCGACGCCAACCTTCTGCACATTTCGTGCGAAGGCAAGGCGTTGGAAGACCCGTGGCAGGAGGCCGAAGAATACATCTACACCCGTTCGGTTTCGCCCGAGGCCGCGCCCGATAAATCCACCTATGTGGAAATCGACTTCGAACAAGGCGATCCCGTGGCCATCGACGGCGTGAAAATGAGCCCGGCCACGTTGCTGACCAAGCTCAACCAACTGGGCGGCGATAACGGCATTGGCCGCATGGATATCGTCGAAAACCGCTTCGTCGGCATGAAGTCGCGCGGCGTCTACGAAACCCCCGGCGGCACCATCTTGTTCAATGCCCGCCGTGGCGTCGAAAGCCTTGTTTTGGACCGCGCCGCCACGCACTTGAAAGACGAATTGATGCCGCGCTACGCGGAAATGGTCTACAACGGCTTCTGGTTCGCGCCCGAGCGTGAAATGCTGCAAGCCGCCATTGATCAGAGCCAGAAACTGGTGACCGGCACCACCCGCATGAAGCTCTATAAAGGCAACGCCTCAGTGGTCGGACGCAAGTCCCCCAACAGTCTTTATTCGGAAGAAATCGCCACCTTCGAAGCCGACACCGTCTACGACCAGTCCGACGCCACCGGCTTCATCCGCCTCAACGCTCTGCGCCTGCGTTTGCGTAAAGCGGTCGGCGGCTGACCCAATTTAGGGGTGGTGCCAAGCGCACTACCCCGCCTCCACCCTTGAACCGTCCCGGCCCCGCCTTGATAATGCGGTAGGCTTTTGTGTGGGAGGCTGTCTTGGTAAAAGTTGTGTTTGTTTGTATGGGGAATATTTGTCGCTCGCCGACGGCTGAGGGGGTGTTTCGGGCGTTGGTGGAGCGTGAGGGGTTGAGCGGCGAAATTTCTTGCGACTCGGCGGGGACCGGGGCTTGGCATGTGGGCGAAGCGCCGGACAGGCGTATGACGGCTGCGGCCCTGAAGCGCGGCGTTGATTTGCGCGATCTGCGCGCCCGTCAGGCAGAGGCGGCCGACTTCCAGCGTTTCGATTACGTCATCGCCATGGATCAGGACAACAAGGCCAACCTTTCGAAAATCTGCCCGCCCGGCATGGAAATTAAACTTTTTCGCTTTTTGGAGTTCGCGCCGCAAACCGGCAGGCGCGAGGTGCCCGACCCCTATTACGGCGGGGCCGATGGCTTCGATCTGGTGGTTGATCTGATTGAGGAAGCGTCGGCGGGATTGTTGGCCGACATTCGGGTGAAGCACTTGTGACGAGCCGCCTCGCAAGCGCAATCGGCGACATCACCGGCTTACCGGTTGAACGCATTTCGCCCTTGAGTGGCGGCTGCGTGGGCGAGGTTTACCGCGTCGATCTGGCGGACGGCCAACGCCTCGTTGCCAAAACCGGCGATACGGGAAGCGGCCTGGCCATCGAAGGCATGATGCTGCAAAGCCTTCGCCAATTAAGCGACCTGCCGGTACCCGACGTTTTGCACGCGCAAGACACGCTTTTGCTGATGCAGTTCGTTCCGACATCGGGCGGCATTGACGCCAGCGCCCAGGATCACGCCGCCGAGTTGTTGGCGGGTCTGCATAATGTGCGCGGCGATGCTTTTGGGTTTGATGCCGACACCCTGATCGGCGGGCTGCATCAACCCAATCCCAAAACCCCCCGCTGGTTGGATTTCTTTGCCGAACACCGGCTTTTGTACATGGGCCGTGAAGCGTTGAACGCGGGCAGACTGCCGCACCGCGTGATGGACCGCATTGAAGTTTTAGCATCAAAACTGGATCGCTGGATCGAGGAACCCGAGTTTCCGTCGCTCCTGCACGGCGACATGTGGACCGGCAACGTGCTGTGCCACAAGGGGCGCATCGCCGGTTTCATCGACCCCGCCGTCTATTATGGTGATGCCGAGATCGAGCTGGCCTTCAGCACGTTGTTCGGCACCTTTGGCGAACCGTTTTTTGCGCGCTATAGTGAACGGCGACCATTTCGCGCCGGATTTTTCGAAGAACGGCGCGATCTCTATAATCTTTATCCGCTTCTGGTCCATGTTCGCCTGTTCGGCGGTTCTTACGTAGGCTCTGTCGAACGAACGCTTTCGCAATTTGGGTGTTAACAAAATCATGCGACACGATATCCGTGAAACGATCCAGATGGTGATGGGTTCGCCGCCGGTGGAATTTTCGAACCTGCACGGCGGCTGCGTTTCCGAGGTGAAGCGCGTCGATCTGGCCGATGGCGAACGCGTCGTCATCAAGCTGGGCGACGAAAGCACGGGCCTGATGCAAGAAGCCCATCGTCTGCGCTATCTGGCGCAGTACACAAATCTGCCGGTGCCCGAGGTTCTGCATGCCGATGCCGACGTTCTGATTATCAACTTCATCGAAACCGCAGGCGGTATTACCGGCGACGTGCAAACCCACGCCGCCGAATTGCTGGCCGATCTGCACGGTATTTCGTCCGAGGCTTACGGCTTCGATCAGGGATCGCTATCGGGCGGCCTGCTAAAACCCGCGCCCTGGACCGATAGCTGGATCGAATTTTACCGCGAACACCGCCTGCGCCACACCATGCAGGCCGCGGTTGATTCTGGACAATTGCCGCGCGATTTCGTGCCCCGGCTGGAACGCCTTATGGACCGATTGGACGAATGGCTGTTCGAGCCCGAACAACCGGCCCTCATTCACGGCGACATGTGGACCGGCAACGTCTTGTGCAACAACGGCAAGGTTGCGGCCTTCGTCGATCCGTCGTGCTATTTCGCCCATGATGAGCAGGAACTGGCCTATTCGACCCTGTTTGGCACGTTCGGCAAGCCGTTCTTCGTGCGCTATCACGAAATCCGCCCCATCAAGCAAGGGTTCTTCGACGAGCGCGTTCACCTCTATAACCTCTATCATTTGCTGATCCACGTGCGCCTGTTCGGCGGCTCGTATGTGCAGGCAACGTCCGATACCCTGGATCACTATGGCTGCTGATCTGATTATTTTCGATTGCGACGGCGTGCTGGTGGATAGCGAAATGCTGGCCAGCCGCCTGATGGCCGACGCCCTCACCCGCGAAGGTTACGCGCTTTCACCCGAGCAGTGCCGCGAGCGCTATACCGGCATCAGCCTCGCTTCGCTGATATCCCACGTCGAAGCGGACTGGGGCAAAAAACTGCCCGAGGACTTCGAAGAAACCGTGCGCGCTCACGACCTAAAAGTCTTCGCCCGCGAACTGGAAGCCGTTCCCGGCGTTGCCGATGCCATGGCGCAAATCGACATTCCAGTCTGCGTCGCGTCAAGCGGTTCGCCGCAAAAGATCGAAAATTCTCTTCGAACCACCGGCCTGATGGAATTTTTCGCACCGCACCTTTTCAGCGCCCAGATGGTCGCCAAGGGAAAACCAGCTCCCGATGTCTTTCTGTACGCGGCGCGGCAAATGGGGGTCGAACCGGCGCGCTGCTGCGTGATTGAGGATGCCGAAGCCGGAATTCGCGGTGCCCTTGACGCCGGAATGCAGGTGTATGGATTCGCCGGCGGCGGCCATTGCGGCCCCGGCTACATGCAAATGCTGCACGCGGCGGGTGCCGACCTGGCGTTCGACAACATGGCCCGCCTGCCCGAATTGCTGGGATGTCAGCCGAATTCCAGCGGATAATCGGCCAGCGTTTGGTAATGCGCCCCGCCGTGGCCCAGGTGGCTGCGAAACAGAATGAAACGTTCAACGGCAAACGGTCCGGCGAAAAAGCCATCCTGCACGTGCAGATATTCGCTTACACGGCGGGCCGGAACGCCGCGCAATCGGGCCAGGGTTACATGCGGCTTGAACTTGCGCTTTTCGGGTTCGCAACCGGTGCGCACGGCGGCGCTTTCCACCTTATCGCGCAGACGCACGATAGCGTCGCTCCCCTCAATCCCGGCCCAAATCGTATGCACCTTCCGGCCACGTTCGAAAAAACCGACATGGGACACGGAAATACCAAAGGACGGCATTTGGATTGCGCCGAGGGCCGCGTCGATGTCTTCGGCTGCACCGTTATCCACCTCGCCGATAAAGCGCAAGGTGACATGCATATTTTCGGGGCTGATCCAGCGCGCATGGGGCAACCCGGAACACAGACCGCCCAGCCGTTCACGTACATTTTCGGGAAGGGGAATGGCGACGAAAATGCGCATTCGTCTCACCTCCGGCTTACAAAAATAGCGTCAGCACGCCCGTATAGGTGTAAAGGCGGTTGAACGAAATTTCGCCACCCGCATAAAAGCCAACCAGTGGGAAATCACCAAGTACGCTTTGAATCATTCCCATTTCGCCGCCCGCATCGCCAAACATGTTCGGCCCGCGCGCCACACACGAAACGTAAATGCCACCCCTGGGCGGACGGCCCAGACGCTTTTTCAGGCGCTCCAGCATACGCATCATGTCCTGCGCGGCACTTTGCGGATCGCGCCGCACGAAGACAATGCGCTCGCCCGGTTCGATTTCTTCGGCAATCGCCAGCCACCCGCGTTCGGGATCGATGCCGATCAGGTTGCGCACCAGATAATCGCCGGTATCCGATCCAATGATCGGCAGCGCGGCGTGAATCAACCCCCCGACCCGTGGCATGTCGGCGGCCAGTTCCGCGCCGATGTCTTCTTTGAACACATCCAGCGCGCGCCGCCCGTCAAGGCCGATGACGACGTTATCCACGCAATCGGATATCTCGTGGCTTGGGGCGATCGGAATACAGCCCTGGCTTAGTCCGGTCGCGACCTCGACCGTGGGCGCAAAAAAAACTCCCGAAACGCCGCCCCCGGTGACGCGGCCCGCAATCTGGTGATGGGCCTCGCGCGACGATGTCAGGCCGCCGACCAGAAAGGTCGATGTTTCCGCCGACAGATCATCGATCAGCTCGGATAATTCCTCATGGGAAGGATCGGCGTGAACAAGGCCGGTCACCGGTGACGTGGTCCTTATCCAGTCGCGGGTGTCCTGCGAAAGCTGGGCCATCCCTTGCGTGATCGACGGAAAAAGGCGGAAATCGTCCTCGGGCAAGGCGGCCAGCATGATGGCGACGGCGGGCTTGTCGAAATATTCATGGCCGCCCGCGCAAATCCCAATGCCAACGGTGCCGACCCAATGCTCAACCCCCGTTTTCTGACGTAGATAGGTGAGAATGCTGGCGAAGTCTCTGGCAAAGGCATCGGTGACGTAGACGAACCCCAAGGTGGCGTCGTCGGCCAGATCGGCAACGACATCCGTACACGCCTTGACCGCCATGGCCCAGTTATCTGAGGTTGCATGGGCAACCTTAAACGGCCTCATCATCGCGCTACCTTCGTTTCCTATCGTCCATCATACCGCACTGGCCGCAAAGATCACGGCGCAGCTATCAAATTTTTCACATGCGGCAGTATGCGGGCCACAATCACATCAACCCCTTCGGCATTTGGGTGGACGCCATCCTTTTGGTTTAAATGAGGATTCGTCGCCACGCCGTCCAGAAAAAATGGATACAACGCAACCCCGTGCTTGTTCGCCAGGGCTGGAAAAATCGCGTTGAATTCCGCTGCGTACTCACGCCCCAGATTGGGCGGCGCCATCATCCCGGCCAACAGCACGCGCACACCGCGCGCCTTGGCTTGTTCCATGATCGCGTCCAGATTTTGCTCCGTCTGCGCGGGGTCCAACCCCCTAAGACCATCGTTGGCCCCCAGTTCGATAATCAACAGATCGGCGGGTTCCCCGGCTTTTGGGGCCAGCGCCCAGTCCAGCCGCGCCCGCCCGCCGGCACTGGTATCGCCCGAAACGCCTGCATTTTCGACGATGGCCTGGGCGATGCCCGCACCGCGTAGCGCCGATTGCAGACGATGTGTGAACGATACCGGGCGCGCCAAGCCGTACCCGGCGGTCAGACTGTCGCCCAAAACAACGATGCGCGTAACCTCGGCAGTGGCGTTCGCGGGCGAGGCGCTCAGGCAAGCCACGATCACAACCACGTTGACAAGCAGCCCCATCACGCCATATCCGAAGTTGTGAAGCTTACGATCCAATATCATTTGCCCGGAGTCCCGCGTGACCGATCAAACCAAAAAAAATGGCGACGCCCTTCATCTAAACGACGTCCGCCTTACTCTGCCCAGCGCGGCGGGCGAGGTCAATATCCTGAAAGGCATCAATCTTTCCGTAGGGCTTGGTGAAACGCTGGGGGTCGTTGGACCGTCGGGTTCGGGCAAGACCAGTATGTTGATGGTCATCGCCGGGCTGGAACGGGCGACGGGCGGCACCATCAGGGTCGCGGGCGTCGGCCTCGATAGCTTGAACGAAGACCAACTGGCGCTGTTTCGCCGCGACCATGTAGGGATTGTTTTTCAGAATTTTCATCTGGTGCCGACCATGACGGCCTTGGAAAACGTGGCCATTCCGCTGGAATTCGCGGGCCGCGACGACGCCTTCGCGCAAGCCGAGGCCAATCTTGAAGCGGTCGGTCTGGGGCATCGTTTGACCCACTATCCGGGCCAGCTTTCCGGCGGCGAGCAGCAGCGCGTGGCCCTGGCCCGCGCCTTCGTCGCCGAACCGACCCTGCTGCTGGCCGACGAACCGACCGGCAATCTGGACGGCGCCACCGGCGAGACGGTTATGGATGCCCTGTTCGATCTGCATCGGCGCAAAAACACGACCTTGGTGCTTATCACCCATGAACCGGCACTGACCGAGCGCTGCACACGGGTCATTCGTCTGGCCGACGGCACCATTGCCGAAGACGTCCGCATGAACGCCGCGCGCGGCGCGGCATGAACGGCTTGGACGTGGGTCTCGCGTTTCGTCTTGCCCGGCGCGAGCTTCGCGGTGGAATTAGCGGTTTTCGTGTGTTTATCGCCTGCCTGACGTTGGGCGTCGCCGCCATTGCCGGGGTCGGCTCAATCAGCTCGTCGGTGGTGGCGGGCCTGCGCGCCGACGCCCGGACCCTGTTGGGCGGAGATGTCGAGTTGCGCTTGCAACACCGCCAGGCAAGTCCCGAACAATTGGCCTATCTTGGCAACCATTCGGCCCAGATTTCCACCACCGTTCGTATGCGCGCCATGGCTCGGCCCGCTGGCAGTGTGGATAGCCGTGCGCTGATCGAATTAAAGGCCGTCGATGCCGCCTATCCTCTGACCGGTGCGCTCGCGACCGATCCGCCGGGCGCCATTTCGCATTTGCTGGGCCGTCGCGACGGCGTTTGGGGCGTGGCCGTGGATGCCAATCTTCTGACCAAGCTGGGCATCGAAAAGGGCGCGCACGTTCGCATCGGCGAGGCCGAGTTCGCGGTCCGCGCGGTGATTACACGCGAACCCGACCGGGTTGCCAGCGTCATTGCCTTTGGCCCGCGCGCCATGATCTCTGCGGCTGCCCTTGAAGACACCCGTCTGATACAGCCGGGCAGTCAGGTCCGGTATTACTATCGCCTTGCCCTGACGCCGCAAACCGACGTCGCCACCTGGATCGAGACCGTCAAGACGGCGTATCCGCAGGCCGGATGGCGCATTCGCGGGTTCGATGATGCCGCCCCCGGCATTCGCCGGTTCATCGACCGGCTGACTTTGTTTCTGACCTTCGTCGGCCTCAGCACCCTTCTGGTCGGCGGCATCGGTGTTGGCAATGCGACCAAAAGCTATCTCGACCGCAAAACCGCGACCATCGCCACCTTCAAATGCCTGGGCGCACCCGGACGCCTCGTTTTTACGCTCTACATGCTGCAAATTATGGGGCTCGCGGCGGTGGGCATTGTCGCCGGACTTGTTATCGGCTCCGTCGCGCCGGTTTTCGCATTGGAAGCGCTGGCGGGCTATTTGCCGGTGCCGCCGCGCGGAGGGCTGTATGCGGCCCCGCTTGCACTGGCCGCCGCCTTTGGTGTCCTGACGGCGGCGACCTTCGCCCTGTGGCCGTTGGCGCGCGCACTCGACATTCCGGCGGCCAATCTTTTCCGCGCTTTCATAGCCCCGTTGGAGGGGTGGCCACGGCTGCCCTATGTCATAGCCGTCCTGGCCGGAGCGGCCCTGCTGGCGGGCCTGACGGTGGCAACCGCCAGCAACGTGCGTGCGGCCTTGTGGTTCGTCGGCGGAGCGGCGGCGACCTTTGCGGTTTTGCGGCTGGCGGCCAGCGGCGTCATGGTATTAGCGGCGCGAATGCCCAGGCCGCGCGGTGCCGAATGGCGGCTGGCGCTGGCCAATCTTTACCGGCCCGGCGCGTCAACGCCGGGCACCGTCGTTTCCCTGGGCCTGGGCCTGTCCGTTCTGGTTGCGGTGGTGCTGATTGAAGGAAATCTGACCCGCCAGGTTGACGAACGCCTGCCCGAAAAAGCGCCCGCTCTTTTCTTCATCGACGTGCAACCCCATCAGGTCGCCGCGTTCGATGAGACGGTGACCGGGACCCAGGGTGCCAGCAACTACCGCCGGGTTCCCAGCCTGCGCGGGCGCATCGTGAAAATTGCCGGAGTCGCCGTGGAAGACGCCGCAATCGCGTCCGAATCGCGCTGGGCGGTGCGCGGCGACCGGGCGCTGACCTACGCCGCCACACCGACCGAGAGTTCCAAGATCGTCGCCGGGAAATGGTGGAACGCTGATTATTCCGGCCCACCCATTATTTCGCTGGACGCCGGACTGGCGAACGGGTTTGGGGTGGGGTTGGGTGATACCCTGACTTTCAATATTCTGGGTCGCGAGATCGAGGCCGAAATCGTCAGCCTGCGCGAGATCAACTGGCGATCCCTGCGTTTTGATTTCGCTGTCATCTTCGCGCCGGGGTCCCTGGAAAATGCGCCGCACACCCATATTGCGGCCGTACACGCACCCCCCAAAACCGAGGAGATCATCGAAAAAGCGGTCACCGACAAATTTTCCAATGTTTCGTCCATTCGCGTACGCGAAGCACTGGAGGCGGTTTCCAACATACTGTCGGGCATCAGCACGGCTGTGCGCGCAACGGCTTCGGTGACGGTGCTGGCGGGCGGGCTTGTGCTGGCCGGTGCGGTCGCGGCGGCACGGCGGCGAAGGGTCTACGACGCCATCATCTTCAAGGTTCTGGGGGCGACACGATCACGAATTCTGAAAGCCTTTTTGCTGGAATATGGCCTGTTGGGCCTGTGTACCGGCCTGGTCGCGGCGGTGATTGGGGCAATTGCCGCGTGGGCGGTCATGGTTTTCCTGATGCAAAGCGAGTTCGTCTTCTTCCCGCTGGCCGTGGGGCTCACCGTTTGCGCCTGCCTGACGGCGACCCTGGCCGTCGGTTTTGCCGGAACGTGGCGTGCCCTGGGCCAAAAGGCGACCCCCCATCTGCGAAACGAGTGATTGATGGCTTGATTCGCCTATCCTTCATGCCATATTAGGCCACAGATACCCAATTTCAGAGACATACAGGAGACACCCATGGCCCTCGGCCCCGACAACCGGTTCGAACTTCGCACCCAGACGATGAACCGTGCCCAGGCAGACGCGGCGCAAATCGACGTCGGCCTGCGCGAATACATGCTCAAGGTCTACAACTATATGGCCTCGGGTTTGGCGCTAACCGGCATCGTCGCCTATCTGGCCTCGACCACACCGGCGATCCTTAATCTGCTTTACGCGGTGGGTCCCGACGGGCGCATGAGCCCGACCATCCTGGCCTGGATCGTCATGCTGTCGCCGCTGGCCTTCGTCTTTGGCCTTTCAGCGGGCATCAACCGCATGAAAGCATCGACGGCGCAAACCGTATTTTGGGCTTTCGCCGCCGTCATGGGCCTGTCGCTGGCCAATATCTTCCTGATGTACACCGGAACCAGCATTGCCCGCGTTTTCTTCATTACGGCGGGAACCTTCGCGGGCATGAGCCTGTTCGGCTACACCACCAAGCGCGATTTGACCGGCATGGGCCAGTTCATGTTCATGGGGCTGATCGGCATCATCATCGCAACGGTGGTGAACATGTTCATGCAAAGCTCAATGATGCATTTCGTGATCTCGGTCATTGGCGTCATCGTCTTTGTCGGTCTGACCGCTTATGACACCCAGAAAATCAAGCTGATGTACTCCGCAGCCGATGGCTCCGAAGTCGCCTCCAAGAAGGCGATTATGGGCGCGGTGACGCTGTATCTGGATTTCATCAACCTGTTCATCATGATGCTGCGGCTGTTCGGCGAGCGCCGCTAGGGCAGAATTTCAGGCAAACAAAACCCCCGGGTGGAATGACCGCCCGGGGGTTTTTTGTTATTCGGCAGCTTCGGCGGCAGCCGCTGCCTCGAACTGGTCATAGGCTTCCAGGGTTTCCGCCCCGTACACCATCGAGGGTCCGCCGCCCATATAGATGGCCATGGCGATGGTTTCCAGCATTTCCTCGCGAGTCGCGCCCAGCTTGCGCGCGGCCTTCACGTGGAATGCGATGCAGCCGTCGCAGCGCACGGCGATGCCAATGGCGGTGGCGATCAATTCCTTGGTTTTGGGATCGAGCGCACCGGCTTTGGTGGATGCCTGGGCCAGGGCCGAGAACGCCGCCATGGGCTCGGGGGTACCTTTTCGCATTACGGCAATTGCCGCACTCAGATCCTTGGCCATTTGGGGGAAATCTTTGCTCATTTCGGTCTCTTTCGCTGTCTTTGGTTGGACGGTTACGAATATCTAACATACGTTTATTCTAATATCGCCTATTTCATTTCCGCGTTTCGAGAGTTCGATGTATCGTACAACTCGTGTAGGTGGGTAACAAAACGATGGCGGACGAAAAGAGACGAATTCCCCTATGGTCAATAGCCGCCGCAGCCCTGGTCGCGGCGCTCGTTGGTTTTGTTGTCTTTCAATTCACACAACCAGACCCGCAACGGATCGATCTTCCGGCCATCGGGGGGCCGTTTGCCCTGATTGATCACAATGGAAAACCCGTGACCGACGAGGATTTTGACGATCATTTCAAGCTGATTTATTTCGGCTACACCTACAGCCCCAACATTTGCGCTTCGACCCTGTCGGCCATGTCCGAAGCCCTTGAGATTTTGGGCGACGACGGTGACCGGGTCGTACCGCTGTTTATTACCGTGGACCCCGAACGCGATTCGCCCGAACACTTGAAAATGTATCTCGAACACTTTCATCCCCGGTTCGTCGGGCTGAACGGAAGCTCGGACGCCATCGCCCAAACGGCGAAAAAATTCCATGTTCATTTCGCCAAGGTGGAAAACCTGGGCGCCGACGCCGACGACTACGAGATCGATCACACGTCCATCGTTTATCTGATGGGGCCGGACGGCGATTTTCGCGCCCATTTCACAGATGGCGCGACACCCGAAGCCATAGCCAAGCGTATCCGCGAACATCTATAACGAAACCTATGAACGAAAAGCCCTTCTGGAAAACGAAACGCCTGGACGAGATGACCCGTGACGAGTGGGAGTCTCTGTGCGACGGCTGCGCGCGGTGTTGTCTGGCCAAGCTTGAAGACGAAGATACCCACGAAATCGCCTATACCAATGTCGCCTGTCGGCTGCTCGACGAGGAAACGTGCCAATGCACCCGCTACGTCGAACGCTCGCGCTTCGTACCCGATTGCATCACCCTGACGCCCGAAAACGTCGATAAACTTTCGTGGATGCCATCGAGTTGCGCCTACCGCCTGATAACCGAAGGCAAAGACCTTCCGGCATGGCATCCCCTGGTGGCAGGCGACGCGCAATCGGTTCACTGGGCCGGAATTTCCGTGCGTGGCCGCGTGGTCAGCGAACGCGAGGTCCGCGATCTGGAAGACTACATCGTTAAATGGCCGGAATGACGAAGATACATGAAGACCGCCGTGTGCTGGAGATGGACGGACACGAAATTCCGTTGCGCGTACGGCAAAACCCGCGCGCGCGTCGCTTGAGCCTGAGGGTCGATCCCATTGAAGGCTGCGCAGTGCTAACCGTGCCACCGGCTGCATCCGTGATTGAGGGTATCAACTTCGCCCGGCGTAAATCGGGCTGGCTTCTGAACCGATTGGGCGAGGTTTCGCCGCGCATTCCCTTCGCGGACGGGACGACGGTTTCCGTTCTCGGCCAAACTTGCATGATCTGCCACGCCCCGGATGCGGGCCGCGTGATTACCTGCGAGGACGGGGAAATATGCGTTTCCGGGCGAGCCGAACATCTGGCCCGGCGCCTGACCGACTGGCTGAAACGCGAAGCCCGGCGCGAACTTGCCGAACGCGCCCATAAATTGGCCGCAGTGCTGGACATGAAGGTGGGCCGGATCAGCGTACGCGATACCCGGTCACGCTGGGGGTCGTGTTCGGCAAAGGGAAATCTGTCTTTCAGTTGGCGGTTGGTCATGGCGCCCGAGTTCGTGCTGGCCTACGTGGTCGCCCACGAGGTCGCCCATTTGGTGGAAAAAAACCACGGGCCGAAATTCTGGAAACTGGTGGCTCGCCTGGACAATCAAGCCCAAGCCGCCCGCAAATGGCTGCGCCGCAACGGCGAAGCCCTGCACAGAATCGGTTAGAACCATCGCAAGGTTCGGATAGATTTGCCCGCGTTTCCCACTAAACTGACCCCATGAACGATGACCTCATCCAACGGGTTTGCAAAGCCATCGCCGACTCGCCCGAAAAAATCCCGACCCTGGACGAGTTGGGCATGATCGCCGGGATGAGCCCGCACCACCTGCAACGCGTTTTCAAACGCGCGACAGGTCTGTCGCCCCACAAATACGGACAATCCCTGCGTTTGGAAAGATTCCGGGGCGAGCTGCAAAACGGTGAGAGCGTTTCGTCCGCCCTTTACGGCGCGGGCTTTGGGTCGCCCAGCCGCATTTACGAGGACGCGGGTTCCCGAATGGGAATGACGCCCGCCTCCTACGCCAAGGGCGGTGCGGGTGCGCGCATCGTATTTGCATTGGGCGCATCGACCCTGGGCCGGATCGTCGTCGCAGCCACCGAAAAAGGAGTTTGTTTTGTTGGCCTGGGCGATACCGACATTTTTCTGGAAAGCGAACTTCGCGGTGAATTTCCCGCCGCCGAAATAAGGCGCGACGACGGCGCACTCGCCACCCGCTTAAAAGCGGTACTGGATCATCTTACAGGCAAGACCGCGCACCTCGATCTGCCGCTTGATATTCGCGCCACCGCTTTCCAATGGCAGGTCTGGCAGACATTGCGCACCATACCGCAGGGCGAAACCCTGACCTACGGCCAGATCGCAGCCCGTTTGGGTCGCGGTGGCGCGGCGCGCGCCGTGGGCCGGGCCTGCGCCACAAACCCGGTTTCGTTGATTGTACCGTGTCATCGCGCCATCGGCGCCGACGCCAAACCGACCGGGTATCGCTGGGGGCTGGATCGCAAGAAGAAACTTCTCGCGACCGAAAGGAAAAGAGACAAACAGACCGTTTGATCAATACCACCCAACCCGCCTATAAGTCGGGAATGTCCTGGCCGCGCCGCAAACCTCATCCCGAGTCGCTTATCGTCGGAGCCTTGATCACCGCGATGATCGCGTTGGGTCAGATTTCGATTTCCGTTTATGTCCCGTCGATGCCATCGCTGGTCGAAACCTTCGGGACGACCGCCGAACGCGTCACCCTGACGTTCACCATTTTTCTGGCGGGCTTTGCCATCTCGCAGCTTATTTTCGGACCGCTTTCGGATCGCTTCGGACGTCGGCCCATATTGCTGGTGGGATTCGCGCTATATTTCGCCGCCAGTTTGGGATGCGTGTTTGCCGGTTCGATCGAGGCATTGATTGTGGGCCGCCTGCTGCAGTCGGTCGGCGCGTGTTCGGGTGCGGTTTTGGGCCGTGCCATCGTGCGCGACGTTTACGGCCCGGCCCGAGCGGCCAGGGCGCTGGCCTTTATCGGCATCGCCTTTTCCCTGTCGCCCGCGATCTCGCCAATCATCGGCGGCTATCTTCAAGTGTGGTTCGGGTGGCGCTCTGTTTTCGCGTTTCTGACGTTGGTCAGCGTCATTCTGATGGCTCTGGCCTGGATGCTTCTTGAAGAAACCAATCACGACCAGGATCCCCATGCGCTCAACGCTACCGGCCTTGCACGCAATTTCAGGGAAATTCTGCGCAGCCCTGTTTTCATTGGCCATATGCTCGCCGTGGCTCTGATTTTCGGGGGCCTTATGGCTTTTGTCGCAGTCGCGCCGTTTTTGATGATCAACGCTTTGGGGCTGCAACCCCATCATTTCGGACTGGTCGCGGCCCTGTCGTCAATCGGCACCCTGGGCGGCAACCTGAGTGCGGGATTCCTGACCCTGAAAGTCGGCATCGAACGCATGGTCATTATTGGAATTTTGCTGGCCCTGGCCGGAAGCGGCCTGATGGCAATAAGCGGACTGGCCGGATACTTCAATGTGGTTTTGCTAGCGCTGAGCATTAACATTTTCCTTTGGGGAATGGGCATCGTCTTCCCCAATGCCATGGCTGGCGCCCTGGCCCCGTTCGGACGCATGGCGGGAGCCGCTTCAGCGTTGATGGGATTTGTGCAAATGGCGGTGGGGGCGGCAGCCGCGCAAATGGCCGGATTTCTGCCCCATCAATCGCAATGGCCACTGGGCCTGATGATGGGTGGTCTGGCCGCCGTTGCGTTGATTATTTTCGTAACCCTGGTGCGTGGAGGAGCGCAGACCCAAGCACCGCATTGACGTAGCGCCAAGGATTGGGTTACTTGCTGCATGAGTTGATAATGCCGGAAGAATCCGAACGATGCATATTCAGGAAACGATCACCCTTCGCACCCGCGGCCAGGGGCTGCATGAGGTAACCCGCCAGATTTCCAACTGGGTCGCGGACCAGAACGTTCGCACCGGCATGTTGAACATATTTTGTCAGCACACCTCGGCCAGCCTGACCATTCAGGAAAACGCCGACCCCGACGTTCAGGCGGACCTTGAAACCTTTTTCCGCCGTCTGGTGAAAGAGGATGCGTCGCTTTACCGCCACAAGATGGAAGGGCCGGACGACATGCCCGCCCATATCCGCAGCGCGCTGACCGATGTCTCGTTAAGCATTCCCGTCACCCAGGGGCGTCTTGCCCTGGGCACATGGCAGGGAATTTATCTTTTCGAGCACCGCTTCCGCTCACATACGCGCAACCTCATTCTCGATCTGGACGGATGATCGAATTATTTCTTTCTCGTTACACGCCTTAGAATCCGGGGTAAAAAGAGACCTATGAAACAAGTTATTCAGAGTGCGCGCGGCGGAAAACTCGCGGTCAAGGACGTGCCCGAACCCATCGTTCAGGCGGGCCACCTTTTGGTGCGCACACGCGCCTCGCTGATTTCCGCCGGAACCGAGCGGATGATCGTCGATTTCGCCCAGAAAAGCCTTGCCGGAAAAGCCAGGGCACGACCCGATCTGGTCAAGAAAGTTCTGGGCAAGCTGAAGCGCGACGGCGTGGGAGCCACCATTCGCACGGTCATGGCCCAACTCGATCAGGCCATTCCGCTGGGTTATTCGGCGGCGGGCGAGGTGGTTGCGCTTGGCGCCGGCCTTGAGGGGCACTTTGTTGTCGGCCAAAGGGTTTGCATGGCGGGAGCCGGACTGGCCAATCACGCCGAAATGAATTTGGTGCCGGCCAATCTGGCGGCCCCCATCCCCGAAGGAGTGTCGGACGAGCAAGCCTGCTATGGCACGCTGGGTGCCATCGCCATGCACGCCGTGCGCAACGCGGGCGCGGGCCTGGGCGATGTTGTGGCGGTTATGGGCGTCGGCCTGCTGGGCCAGTTGGCAGCGCAGTTCCTTTCCTTGCAGGGCGCGCGCGTCGTGGCTTTGGATTATGACGCCGAACGGTTGGTCCTGGCCCGCAAGCTGGGGGCCGAGGCGGCGATCAATCTGGGCACAGACAACGTTCAGGGAATTATCGACGGGCTGACCAACGGGCGCGGCTGCGACAACGTCATCATTTCGGCGGCCAGCGATTCGAGCGAACCCTTCCGCGTTGCCGCCGACATCGCGCGCGACCGCGCACGCATCGTCATGGTCGGCCTGACAGGCACCGAATTTCCATACCAGACCTTCATGACCAAGGAACTTAACGTCATCGTTTCGCGTTCCTACGGCCCCGGACGCTACGATGCGGACTTCGAGGGGCGCGGTGTAAAATACCCGGTCGGCTGGGTACGCTGGACTGAAACCGAGAATTTGGCCGAGGTCGCGCGCCTGATGGCTCCGGCCTCCGGCAAACAGTTGGATGTCGATGCCCTGACCACCCACACCTTCCCTATTTCCAATGCCGAAGCCGCCTATGAAATGGTGACCGAGCGAACCGAACCCCACATGGGCGTGGTCCTGACCTATGACAGCGAGGCGACTCAACAAAGCGACGCCGCACCAGTCTTTGCGGCAGCCAAAAAAGCGGCCTCCGATCGCTGCATTCTTGGGGTGATCGGCGGCGGAAACTTCGCTCGCGCGGTACTGTTGCCCGAATTCAAGCGATTGGACGCGGTCGATCTTCACACCATCGTCACCAAGCGCGGCATTTCGGCGGAAAAAACCCGCGAAACGTTTGGCTTCCAGGCGGCATCCAGCGATCCTGCGATGGTTCTGGGCAACCCCGATATCAACGCCGTTCTGATCGCCACCCGCCACGACAGCCATGCCGAGCTGACGGCCCAGGCCCTGGCGGCAGGCAAATCGGTCTGGGTTGAAAAGCCGGTGGCGCTGAACCGCACGGACCTCAACCGGGTGATCGAAGCACGGCAGAATTCAGACGCTTTTTTGCAAATTGGCTTTAATCGGCGCTTTGCCCCGTACGCGGTTCAGGCGCGCGACCGACTGGCTGCGGCCAAGGGAACCAAGTTCGTGCTGTTGCGCGTCAACGCCGGGCACATCCCCGCCGAAAGCTGGGTGCAAAATGCCGAAGAAGGGGGCGGACGCATTCTGGGCGAGGTCTGCCATTTCGTCGATCTGGCCCGTTTCCTGGTGGGCGCTCCCATTGTTTCGGTTCAGGCCGACGCCGCCCAGGCCACGGACAGCCCGTGTGACGACCTGATCGCCTCGCTGCGTTTTGCCGATGGCTCTCTGGCCACCGTCGCCTATACGGCGTTGGGCGACAGCTCGTTCAGCAAGGAACTGATCGAAGGCTATGCGGGCGGCTCGGTCGTCACGGTCGATAATTTCAAGGCCATCACGGTGGCCGATCAAGGCACAGTCAATACCGAGCGCGACCGCATGGGCCAGGACAAGGGTTTCCGTGACGCCGTGTCGGCCTTTGCCGGGGCCGTCGTGGCCGGGGGTCCGGCTCCGCTCGACGAAGCCGAAATTATCGAAACCAGCTTGGCCACCATGGCTGTGGTAGAGTCCCTTCGCGAAGGCAAGCGCATCGACATTTAAGGGGGAACATGGATATCGACGCGTTCTTTACGGCAGAACTGACCCAGCACGCCGACGTGCTGGCGGCGACGCGCGCGGACCTGCGCGAGCCTTTTGCGCAGTTGGTCGGCGTGTGCGCCGCAGCCGTGCGTGACGGCGGCAAGATCGTCTTTTTCGGCAACGGCGGCAGTGCCGCGGACGCCCAGCATCTGGCGACGGAACTGACCGTGCGTTACAAGCAAGATCGCGCACCGATCCCCGGTCTAGCCCTGACCACCGATACCTCGGCCCTGACCGCAGCCTCCAACGATATGGGCTTCGATCAGGTTTTCGCGCGCCAGATTATCGCACTGTGCCAACCCCAGGACGTGGCCATCGGCATTTCGACCTCGGGCAACAGCGCCAATGTGATTTGCGGCCTGCAAGCGGCCCGCGAAATCGGGGCTATCGCTGCCGGCTTCGGCGGCAAAGGCGGGGGGCGGATGATGGGTCTGGCCGATCCCTTCCTTGTGGTGCCGTCGGACGACACCGCGCGCATCCAGGAAATGCATATCACGCTCGGCCATATGCTGTGTGGGGCGCTGGAAAAGGAGCTGGGTCTGTTATGAGCGAACGCGCCGACCTCATTCCTTTGATCGAAGCCTTGGGAACCGCCAGAGTGTTGACTGTGGGCGATG
>FLOH01000273.1_pt1 | contig 129113 bp, 122 predicted proteins | sample 756751 | NCBI WGS metagenome assembly FLOH01 (sample SAMEA4026879, study PRJEB14308) | marine metagenome | biome: coastal water; material: water | depth 74 m
GTGGCGTCGATTGCCGCGAGGAAATCCTCGGCGGTGCCAATGTCGTTAATGGCAATTTGGGGTGCTGTTGAGGTTTCGATTGGTATAGTCATGGAGAAAGTAGCTCCGGTGGATAGGTGTTGTGGATGTCCACACGCCCTTATTTATGAGGATTCTAGGTCTGATCCCCGAACGGATGGAGCCTTGTGAGCCTAATGGCTCACCAATTCTTAATGGGCGGCGGCATCCCAGTTGGGTCCGGTTCCCACATTGACATCCAGGGGTACCAGCAGTTGAGCAGCAGATCTCATTTGCTCACTCACCAGTTGCGTCACCGCTTCACGCTCCCCTTCAGCCACTTCAAGCACAAGTTCATCATGTACCTGCAAGAGCAAGCGGGATTGGAATCGAGCCCCCCGCAGGGCTTGGTCGACCTTAAGCATCGCAATTTTGACGATGTCGGCGGCACTGCCCTGAATTGGTGCGTTCAAAGCCATCCGTTCAGCGATCTCACGACGTTGCCGGTTTTCACTCGCCAAATCTGGGAGCATCCGCCGCCGCCCGTACATGGTCTCGGTATAAAGCTTGCCTCGGGCCACTTCCACAACTTCGGCAAGATAGGCGCGAATTCCGCCAAATCTACGGAAATAGTCCTCCATCATAATTTTGGCGTCTTCCGTTGAAATATCGAGCTGGGCGGCCAGACCATAAGGTGAAAGTCCATACGCCAACCCGTAGGACATGGCCTTGATTTGCCGTCGCATATCCGGTGTCACATCCGTCACATCAAACACTTTCCGAGCCACACTTTCATGTAGATCCTCACCGGACCTGAATGCCTCGACCAGGGCTTCATCTTTGGACAGGTGGGCCATAATTCGCAGCTCAATCTGGCTGTAGTCAGCAGTGAGTAGGCACTCAAAACCTTTACCGACCACAAAAGCGGCGCGGATGCGTCTCCCTGCTTCTGTTCGGACCGGAATATTTTGCAAATTGGGATCCATCGAAGAGAGCCGACCTGTGGCAGCCACCGTCTGTCGAAAGGTGGTGTGAATCCTCCCCTGATCGTCAACGAGTGGGATGAGCCCTTCGACGGTTTGACGTAGTTTGGAGTCTTCACGCCAACCCAACAAGTGTTGGAGTAGCGGGTCATGTGTCCGGGCATAGAGGTTGCTTAATGCCTCCGCATCGGTAGTGAAACCGGTCTTAATTTTCTTAGTCTTCGGCAACCCTCGTTCGCTAAAAAGAACTTCTTGCAACTGCTTAGGAGACGCCAGATTGAATTGATGGCCAACTAGCTCAAAACTTGCGGACTCAGCAAGGTGCATCTGCTCACCGAACTCAGTTGATAAAAGATTAAGCGAATCTGCGTTAACGGCGATACCAATATGCTCCATTTGGGCCAGTGCAACTTCTGTTGGAATTTCCATGTCAACCAGAAGTGATGCCAATTTCACATCCACGATTTTAAGGGAAAGAACCCTTCCCAATTCCCAAATCAACGTGGCTGACTGAACTAAGTTCGCCACGGAGTCATTCTCACCGAACATCGACAACTGGTCTTCTGGCTCGGCAAGGCTGCGACCGAGCTCACGCTGCACCAAGTCAGTCAATGCATAGGACCGTTGGCCCGGATCAATCAGATAGCCAGCCAAAGCCGTGTCCATGTGAATCTTAAACGAAGAAATATCAATCCCTGCGGTGGCGAGTGCCCACAAAGCCATTTTTCCGTCATGGAAAGTTATCTGATTGGCACAGGTACTTAACCATTTCAACGCTTCGGTGCTTTGCTGGGCGGAAGCAGTGTGCACAACGTGTATCTGGTGGCTCGAACACACGGCGATGGCGCTCACTGAACCAGACCCGTACGCGAAATCTCCTTGTATCGCAACGGCAATGGGACCATCGAGGGCGTATAGATCCAGCAGTGCTGCATCCGCGAACACTGTCCGTTCGATTTCTGGCAGGATCGCCACAGTTGGGTCCGATGCGCCTTCAGAAAGTCCGGGCTGGACCGCACCGGGCAGTTTGGCCACGCGCGTGCGCAATGCCGAGAACTGCAAGGTGTCAAACAATTGATCAATCTCAACGAGTGAAAATGTTCGGCGATCAAGTTCGTTGACACTGAGATCAAGTGGCACATCGCGCACCAACTCAGTGATCCGACGATTGACCAGCACTTGAGCCAGATTTTCGCGTAATGACACACCGACTTTCCCGCCCACAGTGTCTGCTCTGTCAACTAATGCGCTCAAAGATCCATACTCACTGATCCACTTTTGGGCGGTTTTCTCGCCCACTCCGGGAATCCCCGGAAGATTGTCGCTTGGGTCCCCCCGCAGTGCGGCAAAATCTGGATACTGGCTCGGGCTTAGCTTGTATTTGACCTCGATGGCGTCTTCCGTCATCACGGCCAGATCCGAGACGCCTTTTTTGGGGTACAGCACCGTCACCTGCGGCGAAACTAATGCGAAGGAATCCCGATCCCCCGTAACAATTTCGGTGGCAAAACCAGCCACGGTCGCTTCGGTGGCGAGAGTGGCGAGAAGATCGTCGGCTTCGTACCCTTCCTTTTCCACACGCGCGATTGCCATCGCATCCAACACCTGTTTAATAAGCTCAACCTGTCCTTTGAATTGATCCGGAGATTTAGAACGGTTCGCCTTGTACTCTGGAAAAAGTTCAGTTCGAAAACTTCGACGAGACACATCAAAGGCCACTGCAATATGAGTTGGGTCATATTCTTTGAGCAAATTGATCAACATTGACGTGAACCCGTACACGGCATTTGTTGGCTGGCCGGACGTGGTGTTGAAATTTTCCGCGGGCAAAGCATAAAAGGCCCGGTACGCCATCGAGTGCCCATCGATAAGAAGTAATCGACTTTGCGCCATAGCGCGATACTAGTTGCCCTTCTACGCCCTAAGATTTCCCAGTATGGCGAAGATTATGGAACCGAGTTCAACAGATGTCACCGCGGAAGTCCAAGCAATTGGAATGGGCGCTCTGGGTGAGCGGATGGGAATCGTCATTACAGGTGCGAGCCTGGATGCTGAAGGGTTGGCATCGGTCACGGCAACTATGCCAGTTCACGGGAACACGCAGCCTTTTGGCCTCCTGCACGGAGGCGCCAGCGCGGTCCTCGCCGAAACATTGGGCTCGATCGCCGCGGGGGTTACCGCGCATCACTTAGTGGGCGAGGGCGTTCTCGTGGTCGGGATCGACTTAAATGCCACCCATCACAAGTCAGCCCGAAATGGTCTTGTCACCGGTGTCGCCACAATGATTAGTGCGGGAAAAACTGTTCTCACCAGTGACATCACTATTTGCAATGAGCAGGGTGAGCGGGTGTGCACCGCACGTCTGACGGCCATGGCCCGTGAAAAACGGACCTAACCCATTGCTGCAAGTGCATTTGTTCCCTAGATACCGCGTGGAGTGGACATCAGCGTGAAACACTCACAACTCGATAACAATCGAACTTCTTCAGCGAAATGGCTGTGCTTGGGGCTCAGATATGGGTATCGTTCGTCGAGTTCCACTTGTGTCCCACGGTCCGCGGGAAGTTTCATTTGGAGTCAGTGATGGATCCAGACCACGTTCAGAAAGAGACCCGGAGGTCAGCACACGTGCTTAAACGCGTTCGACTAGCTATGGGAGTTCTGCTCCTGGCAACCATCGCCTTCATGATCACGGGAAGTCTTTCGCCAGCGAACGCGGCCGAGACGACCATCATCGGAACCCTGAGCACGCCCGGGGGCGAACCGGTGGTCGGAGTTGTGATTACGGCAATTGACGCAGATGGGGTGACTACCTCGGGAACATCCGATGACGAAGGTGCGTTTGTGGTGCCGCTGCCAGCAGGCGGCACATATACGGTGGAAATTGATCTCACGACCTTGCCCGAAGGAATCACCCTCAATAACGAGGCGGACGCAAGCCGTTCACTTTTGGTCCTGGGTGGGGAAAAGAGGGTACTCATTGGCCTGTCTGAGGGCGGCGAGTCCGGTATTGGTGAAGTTGAGTCCGGAACTTCGGAGCGGGTCATTCAACTTTTTCTCGACGGAATCCTCTACGGACTGGTCATAGCCCTCGGCGCTGTGGGCATGAACCTAGTGTTCGGAACCACTGGTTTGACCAACTTCTCCCAAGGTGAACTCCTCTCACTCGGCGCATTTACCGCACTAGCCATCAACACGGCCGGCGTGAACATCATCATCGCCGCGCCGATCGCAATCGTTTTTGCCGCATTTGTGTACGGCTGGGGCCAAAATCGAATCCTTTGGCGTCCCCTGCGGCGCCGCAAAACAGGCCTGATTGCAGCAATGATTGTCAGTATCGGGCTCGCAATATTCTTGCGGTACACATTGGTCTTGTTCTTTGGCGGCGCTCCATCAAGTTACAAGCAGTTCGCTGGCCAACCCGGCATCGAGATTGGGCCGTTCAATACAACCCCCAAGGCATTGATCTTGGGCTTACTCGCCGTAATAGCCCTCGCCGCAACCGTTACCTGGCTGCAGCGTTCGCGGATCGGTAAAGCGACTCGGGCCGTCTCGGATAACCCCGCGCTCGCGTCCGCCACCGGGATTGACGTTGAACGCGTGATTTCTGTTGTCTGGATTATTGGCGCGGGCCTTGCCGCATTCGCCGGAATTTATTTGGGACTCACCCAAAATACCGTCTGGAATATGGGGCAGCGAATTCTGCTCGTGCTGTTTGCCGCGGTCATCCTTGGTGGATTAGGTACCATCTATGGCGCGATAGTTGGCGCCATGGTGGTGGGAATTTTCGTCCAATTGACCACCCTCGTCATCCCCACTGAGATGAAAACCGTGGGCGCCTTGTTCCTGATGATCTTGATTTTGATGGTGAGGCCTCAAGGATTACTGGGTCGAAAAGAGAGGGTGGGTTGATCTAAATGGATTTCGTGCAGATTTTCTCACTCACCCTGACCCAAGCAATCGGCGTCACCTCGTTAATTTACCTTTTTGCTGCGATTGGACTCAACGTTCAGTTTGGTTACACGGGGCTGCTCAACTTCGGCCAGGTCGCATTCGTGGCGGCCGGGGCATATGCAATTGGCGTGATCGTTCTCACCTTCGATTTGAGCCTGTGGCTCGCGATTATCGTGGGCATGGTCGTATCGACACTATTGGCTCTCATACTAGGAATCCCGACGCTTCGATTGCGCGCAGACTACCTCGCGATCGTTACCATCGCAGCGAGTGAGCTACTGCGACTCCTTGTGCGGTCAATTGCGTTCAAAGACGTCTTTGGCGGTGCCCAAGGGCTTAATGGAAAACTCGGCCAAGAGTTTCACGATCTCAACCCGCTCCCGGCCGACGTCGCCCTTCCTATTCTCACGTGGAGCCGACAAGACCTGTGGGTGGTAATCGTGGGGTGGAGCCTGGCCCTGTTGTTCACTTTGCTGGTGTGGGGCCTGGTTCGTAGCCCATGGGGTCGGGTGATCAAGGGAATCCGCGAAGATGAAGATGCTGTCCTGTCACTGGGCAAAAACGTTTTTGTCTACAAGATGCAAGCCCTTGTGATTGGTGGCGGCATTGCCGCCTTTGGTGGAATCTTGTGGGCGATTGCGAAACAGTCTGTCCAACCGGACACCTTCCAACCTGATTTCACGTTCTTCGTCTACACCATCGTCCTCTTGGGTGGAGCGGCTCGCGTATTTGGACCCATTGCGGGAACAATCATTTTCTGGTTCCTTCTCGCCGGATTTGGTGAGCTCCTGAGTTCCATGATCAACAATGGTTACATCGAATTCCTCACTCCAACCGATGTTGGGTCGATTCGGTTCATGCTGATGGGAATGGGGCTAATGCTGCTCATGATCTTTAGACCACAAGGAATATTTGGAGACCGAAGGGAGTTGGCCCTGGATGCCCGCTAAAACCAACCATATGGCTGCAGGTCACGCCGCCGCTGTCGAGGCGTTGCGTGACGTTCCCCAGGTTCCGGGAGTGCCAAAACCCGATCCGGTGATGATTGTCGATCACATAAGTCGCCAATTTGGTGGGCTCAAGGCAGTCGACGTAACGCACGTGGAGATCCAGCGCGGCGCCATCACTGCGCTGATCGGGCCGAATGGCGCCGGTAAAACCACCCTGTTCAACCTGTTGACCGGATTTGATAATCCAGACACTGGCACTTGGACATTCAATGACAACTCCGTTGCTGGCACCCCACCGCACCGACTAGCACGCATGGGCATGGTGCGTACTTTTCAGCTCACAAAGGCCCTATCCCGCATGAGTGTTATTGACAATATGCTCCTTGGAGCGCACGGGCAAAGTGGTGAACGGGTACTCAATGCCCTGCTCCCCTTCACCTGGAACGGCCAAGAGCGTGCCAATCGGGTCCGAGCCATGGAGCTTCTGGAGCGGTTCAATCTCCATGAAAAAGTCGACGACTTTGCCGGTTCCCTATCGGGCGGTCAGCGCAAGTTGCTCGAGATGGCACGAGCCTTGATGGTCGGGCCTGAAATTGTGATGCTGGACGAACCAATGGCCGGTGTTAACCCTGCTCTCACCCAGAGTCTTTTGGGTCATATCAAGAACATTCGTGAGGAAGGCACCACGGTGCTTTTCGTGGAACACGACATGGACATGGTTCATGACATCAGCGACTGGGTGATCGTCATGGCCCAAGGCCAGATCATTGCTGAGGGCCCCCCAGACGCCGTCATGAAAAACGAGCAAGTAATTGAAGCGTACCTTGGCTCGCGCCACGGCAGTTCGTTAACAGACGACGGTGCGTCCCTGACCCCTGACGCCCAAGGAGTAAATTCATGACTTTCAGCCAGCCCAGCGATCTCCCACCCACTGACAGCCCCGATAGTGCGCGGGAGTTCGATTCTGAGATTGACGTCAACGCGAGTCAGCGTTCGCACGCATCCCCTGCCACTCCAGCGCAACTGCATGAGGCTGAGTCCGTCGGTGCACTCATTCGGGCTGACAAACTAATCGCCGGGTATTTCCCCGGGGTCAATATTCTTAATGAAGCAGACTTGTTCGCCCACGAAGGGGAACTTGTCGGGATCATCGGACCCAATGGGGCTGGAAAATCGACCCTCCTCAAAGCTCTTTTTGGACTGGTTCATATCAATGCCGGCTCGGTCACACTCCGAGACGAGGACATCACCAACCTACGCGCGGATCAGCTTGTTCGCCGCGGAGTTGGATTCGTGCCCCAGAACAACAACGTGTTTCCCTCACTCACGATCGAGGAAAACCTGGAAATGGGTTCGTACCAGGATCCCAAGTCCTTTAGCGAGCGATTTGACGCGGTTGTGGACCTTTTCCCCACCCTGGGTGAACGGCGCAAGCAACGGGCCGGCTCCCTCTCCGGTGGCGAGCGACAAATGGTGGCTATGGGGCGGGCGCTCATGATGGCTCCCAGCGTTCTGCTCCTTGACGAGCCCAGTGCGGGCCTGAGCCCGGCCCTACAAGACGAAGTATTCATCCGGGTAAAGGAAATCAACCAAACCGGTGTCACGGTGATTATCGTCGAGCAAAACGCCGCGCGGTGCCTGCAAATCGTGGACCGCGGCTATGTCATGGATCAGGGCCAGAACGCCTACACGGGCACCGGAGTTGCCCTTGCTAGTGACCCGAAGGTCATTGAGCTGTACCTGGGGACCCTGGCCAAGGCGTAGTTCCCGGTAAGTATTTCGCGGCGAAGAGAGTCGCTCAACCATAAGTGTGGGCCGCCCCCGTTTTGGGGGCGGCCCACACTTATGTGCTCGCGAAGGTTTTTGACCCAGGCAAGACTGTGCCCCCCGTAACCAACGGTTACGGGGGGCACAGTTGCTACATCTAGCAGCTCATGATTACGGCAGTGGAACCACTGCGGTAATTGAACCGATTTCGCCGAACTCAGTGTTCGACGTGTACTCATTAATGGAGATGGTGCCCTCAAGGAGATCGCCGAATTCGTTGAAGTCAACGCCTCCGGTAACGCCCATGTAGTCGATGTCTGTGCCTGCTTCAATCAGAGCAAGGCAATCGGCGTACGCGGAGCAAGCTTCGCCACCGTTACCGGCGACATCACCGAGCGCTGCTGCAATTGCAACACCGTCAGCACAGCCAGCCTGCTGAGCAGCAAGGGCAATAACCATTGTTGCGTCGTAGGACTGGGGTCCGTAGCTGTAGTCGGTCAGAGCTGGATCAAATGCCTGCATCCGATCGTAGAAAGCGGTCAAATCCTCTGAGCCAGATGGAACTGTACCGACGGTACCTTTCATCGTGCCCTTAGGGAAATCCTTGAACGCTTCGGTCGAAAGGTTTCCATCGACCAAGTACAGCTGAATGTCACCTGGGCCTACACCCTGCTTGATCATTTCCTGAACAAGCTTGACGGATTCTTCGAAACCAATGACGGTAACTGCATCTGGTGCACCGGCCTTGATTTCAGCAACTTCAGCCTCAAATGAGGGGGCAGCTGGGTCATAAAGGATGTCGCTAGTGATGGTGCCACCAGCAGCTGTGAAGTCCTTCACGGTTGCAATGGCTAGCCCTTCGCCGTATGGATCCTGGCGAGCAATAACTGCCATGTTGGTCACCCCTGCGTCAATTGCCTGAGCGGCAATAACGGCGCCCTGAAGCACGTCAGAAGGCGAGTTGCGGAAGTACAGACCATTGTCCTCGTAGGTGGTCAGTACTGGTGCGGTGTTCGCTGGTGAGAACTGAACGACACCATTTGAGGTGATCTTGTCAATAACAGTCAATGACACACCGGATGAGGCAGCACCAATGATCGCGTTGACACCCTGAGCAAGCTGTGAATCAACGGTCTGGCTGGCAATATCTGTGGTCGTGTCTCCGGAGTCACCCTCAATGTAGGTGACTGGGGATCCGAGAACGCCGCCTGCGGCGTCGATCTCTTCAAGAGCCATTTCAACGCCTGCGAACTCGGGTGGGCCGAGGAATGCAAGGTCACCTGTTGCTGGGAGCATTGAACCCAACACCAGAGCGGCGCTAACACACTCATCATCGCCGGTAACGTCGTCTGCGACGTCTTCTGCGGCGTCTTCGACGTCGTCTACAACTTCTTCCGCTGCGCTGGTGGTATCCTCCACGACATCACTGCTACAAGCAGCGAGAGCGAGGGATGCGGCACCTAGTACAGCCACGGTCTTAAGGACCATAGTGCGCTTCATGCATTCTCCTTTATTTAACGAAAGCGACAACAAACATTGCCGCTCAGAGCAAGTCTAGAAAACTAGACCGCAGCGCACTCTACGCCCATTCGCTAGCCCGCACAAAGCGCGTCACAGGTATTTATCACTTCGTAATAAGAATGTGACCTCGATAACGTTCCCGTTACTTTATTCGCGCCTTTTTGAACGCTCTAGCCCACAATTTTGGCGGCGGCCTCAGCGATGGTGAGTCGCCGGTCCATGGCTGACTTTCGGAGCACGGCAAAAGCCTCTTCCTCACTCATGCCTGACTCTTGAAGCACTGCCTTGGCCCGATCAACCACCCCAGACGCGGCATTTCTGGTGCGAAGTCGGGTCAACTCCCGATTTAAGTCCACCAACTGGTGCCAGCGAGCGTGGGCGAGAACCAGTGCAGCACGTACCTCCACTCCGGTAAACGGCTTCACCAAGTAGCCAAATGTTCCCGCCTCTGCCGCGCTCGTGACGAGGTCGTTCTGCGAAAACGCACTCAGGAGCACCACTGGCGCGATCCCTGTCCCGATGATCTCCTGGGCGGCGCTGATCCCGTCCCGAATGGGCATCGAAACGTCCATGAGCACTACATCGGGCAGTAGTGCCCGGGCGGCATCAACCGCCAGCTGCCCATTGCCCACGGCACCCACCACTACCAGGCCCAGTTCGGTGAGCGTCTCGGCCAAGTCGAGTCGGATCAGGGTTTCGTCTTCAGCGATCAGGACTCGCAAATTCGCTGACGGATCAAGCTCTGACGTGGACTCCGTACTGCACATAGGGCAAGGCTAGGGCGTACCGGTGGATCGGTAGGGTTATGGCCCCTAGCCCCGGTATCCCAACCGGTAGAGGAAGCGGTCTCAAACACCGTCCAGTGTCGGTTCGAATCCGACCCGGGGCACATAATGAATGGGTGAACCCGAGAACAACAGCGGCCCTCCTAGCGGGGCTCGTGATCACGGTGGGGATTGGTGCGTGTTCAACTGGCCCAGGTCTTAGCGAATCCAGTGATCTGGGGAATCATTTCGAAACTTCCGATCCCGATGATGCTCTTTTGGACGACGGGTCGGGCAATCAACTTTCCGTGGGCAGCGACCTTGTGTTGCCCTTGGACTGGCCCGTTAACGTTCCCACCCCGGAAGGGACCCTGATTGCAGTTTCTGTGATCGGTGACCAAACAGCTGTCGCCACATGGTCCATTGCCGATGACGTTTTCAAGGCCCAACAATCTTATCTAGCACAGTTGGATGCAGGATTTGCCGTTGAACCGATTCCTGATCTCACGTCCGACACGATTGTTGTCTATGGCGCCACCGGCAATGGCTATGAAGTAGTTGTGAGTGCGACCGTGGGCGAGGAGACCGCCGATCCGGGAGAAATCACACTACTGGTGAACCCCGGTTACTAGCCTGCGGTGCGTGCAGCATCGAGTGAGCGGGAAACGGCTCCGAGCACTCCATGAACAAATGACCCAGACTCATCTGTGGAGAGATTCTGGGCCAACTCGACAGCCTGGCTCACCACCACCGCGTGCGGCGTGTCAGTCATGAACATCAATTCCGCCACCGACAATCGCAGAATCGCGCGATCAACATCAGGCATCCGCTCCAAAGTCCACCCTTGCGAATTAACGGTAATCTCCACATCGATCTGCTCCTGATACGAGGCCACCAGACGCACCAGTTCAACCGCATATGGATTCAAATCAGGATCCCCGTCACTTTCCCGGCGCCGAACATGCTCCCCCAAAATCATTGGAATGGGTACGTCTTTTGACTCGGCCTCGAAAATGATGTCCAGTGCGCGCTTGCGGGCTTTTCCGCGAGCTGACATTAGTCGTTCACGCGTCCAAGATATGAGCCATCTCGGGTATCAACCTTGACCTTCGTATCTGACTCTATGAACAGTGGGACGTGAATCTCGGCGCCGGTTTCCAAAGTTGCCGGCTTGGTGCCACCACTTGAACGGTCACCCTGAAGACCCGGCTCGGTGTAGGTAAGCATCATTTCCACAGACGCCGGAAGCTCTAAGATGATGGGGTTGCCTTCATACATCGCCACCTGAGCGTTTTGGTTTTCCAGCAAATAACGTGAACTCTCCCCCACTACAGCGTCCGGAACTGGGAATTGCTCGAATGAGATGTTGTCCATGAATACCCAGTCGTCACCATCGCGGTACAGGTACTGCATATCCCTGCGGTCCACAGATGCGGTCTCCACTTTTGCGCCAGCGTTGAACGTGCGGTCAACGACCTTTCCGCTCAGAACGTTTTTCAACTTGCTCCGGACAAACGCTCCGCCTTTACCAGGCTTAACATGCTGGAAGTCAATAACGGTCCACAACTGGCCATCGATACTGAGCACTATGCCGTTTTTCAAATCATTACTGGTTGCCACCGGAGTGCCCTATCTCTAGATCGGCAACCGTGTAGCTACCGCGCTCGCTCTAAGCCTTAGCCAACAATAGCCGCGACATCGCTTGCAAGGCTAATAGGTAGGAGTCGAGCCCAAAACCTGCGATTACCCCCGTCGCTGCCGGGGTGACAACTGAGTGGTGTCGAAATTCTTCTCGGGCACCCGGATTACTGATGTGAACTTCGATTAACGGTGCGACCAGCATCGCGCAGGCGTCAGCGATGGCATACGAGTAATGGGTAAATGCGGCCGGGTTGATGATCACGGGCAACTGAGAATCGGCTGCTTCATGCAGCCAGCCAATTATTTCGCTTTCGCTATTGCTTTGACGCAGCTCGACGATCAGTCCCATTTCTACCGCTTTTTCTTCCACAGTGCGCTCAAGATCGGCGTAACTAACACTGCCGTAAATTTCGGGTTCTCGGGTGCCCAAACGATTCAGATTTGGACCATTGATGATCAGAACCTTGTGCGACATGGGGTCAGCCTAGTGAATCTGCCAGCCCCCAGGACTAGGACAGGTTGCTATAAGCAGAGAAAAGAAGTGCCGGATCGGGGTCTTCCCAGATGGCTGGTTTTCCAATTTCGTCCAGGATAACGAATCTCAGTACGTCGCCACGGGCCTTTTTGTCAATCTTCATGGTGGAGAGCAATGTCTCCCAGTGTCCGCCGGAATAGGTGGTCGGCAGCCCGATTACCTCTAGCACATCGCGGTGTACCCGAAGATCCTCGTCTGAGAGCCTCCCGGCGAGATTGGCCAATTCGGCAACAAACATGATTCCGACCGAAACTGCGGCTCCATGACGCCAACGGTAGTTCTCAAGCTTTTCCACCGCATGTCCGAAGGTATGTCCATAGTTGAGCACCTCTCGACCTAAATCCGGACCACCTTGCTCAGTGAAGTCATTCGAGACCACAGATGCCTTTACCGCTATCGCTCGCTCAATCAGAAGGGTCACGACTTCCTTGTTCGGATCAAATGAGTTTTCTCGCTCGCTCAAAATCGTTTCCAAGATGGACCGATCGCTGGTGAGACCCACTTTGGCTACCTCCGCGAGCCCCGAACGCAGGTCGCTCTCGGGCAAGGATGCCAATGTGTTGATATCTATCACAACCAGACTTGGGCTGTGGAATGCACCGACCAGATTTTTTCCTGCGTCGGTGTTGATTCCAGTTTTTCCGCCCACCGCAGCATCCACCATGCCGAGTAATGTCGTGGGAACCGCGATCCATGAAATTCCTCGCAACCAAGTTGCCGCCACGAAACCCGACAAGTCGGTTGTGGCTCCCCCACCTACACCAATGATCATGTCCGAACGTGTAAACCCTGACGAACCTAAAGCATTCCAACAGTGCTCCAACACTGCAGCAGTCTTCGCGCTTTCAGCATCCGGCACCTCGATCAGAATCGCCTGCTTACCAGAGTTTTCCAATTGCTTGTGCAGAGCCTCGGCTATGACTCGTACTGCATTCGGGTAAATAAGCGCAACCCTGGTCGCGCCCGAAACTGCTTCCGCCAGGTCACCCAAAAGGTCGCGCCCGATCAATACTTCGTACCGGCGTTCAGCATCAACGCGGATGCGTTTCATAACGCACCACCCGTGAGCTGGTCAGCGATCTGCTGGGCAAGCTGAGACTGGTCAAGAGTGTTTACGTCTATTCGAGACGTGGCCAAGCTTTCGTAGATCGGGGTGCGGGTTTCGAGCAAGGCAACCAAATTTGCCCGCACGTTCCCGATCAGCAGCGGCCTAGGAGCCGAGAGACCCGCCCGACGAAACGCTACCGAGCTACTCACTTCTAACCAAAATATTGGTGATCCGCCCTCCCGCAGTTTCTTCGCGGTGTTCACATCCATGACTGACCCGCCTCCCAAGGATAGAATGCCATCAAAACCAGTCAGGGCCTGCTCGATTGCGTTATGTTCCCATTCCCGGAATGTGGCCTCCCCATGGTTAACAAAAATATCAGGAACAAGCACGCCATGTTCGGCTTCAACCAATTGATCCGAGTCCGCAAAGGCGCAGTCCAAGATCCGCGCGAGTAACTCGCCAACGGTGGTCTTTCCTGCACCAGGTGCGCCAATCAGAATTGCCCGCGGAGTCACAAAAAAACCTAAAGCGCCGGTGGCGCTATTTTAATCGCCAGATTTTCCAGGTAACTGTGAATATTCCGCTGGCACTCCGAAAGCGAGTCTCCACCGAACTTATCTAAAATTGCCTCGGCGAGTACTAGGGCAACCATCGCTTCAGCTACCACCCCGGCCGCCGGTACCGCACACACGTCAGACCTTTGATTTATCGCCACGGCCGCCTCTCCCGTGACCGTGTCAATTGTTTGTAGGGCCTTGGGAATCGTCGAAATGGGCTTCATCGCTGCACGGACCCGCAACAATTCGCCGGTACTCATGCCACCTTCAGTTCCACCAGACTTCCCAGTACTACGACGCACTTGGTCACCGTCGCCAAATATTTCATCTTGGGCAAGTGATCCTCGAATCCCCGCCAAGCCAAAACCGTCCCCCACTTCAACACCTTTGATTGCTTGGATTCCCATCAGGGCCGCAGCCAACGCAGAATCAAGCCTGCGATCCCAGTGCGTGTGGCTACCCAATCCTGGTGGGAGACCCACGGCTACCACCTCTACTACGCCACCCAAAGTGTCACCATCACTGTGAGCCGCCCCAATTTCCTCTTCCATCAGCAAACTCACCGCGGCATCGAAACACCGCACCGGGCTGGCATCGATCAGGGCGGCATGGTCGGGGGTGGGAGTCGGACCGGTGTAGGTCACCGATCCAATGCGCACAACATGACTCACGAGCGTGATGCCAGCGGCCTGTTCGAGAAAAGCGCGCGCAACTGCTCCCAGTGCGACCCGAGCGGCAGTCTCTCGAGCACTCGCGCGCTCTAAGATCGGTCGCGCTTCCGAGAAATCAAACTTCTGCATCCCGGCTAGGTCCGCATGCCCGGGCCGTGGACGGGTCAGCGGTGCATTTCGCGCCACACCTTCTAGCGCCTGCTGATCCACAGGGTCTGGGCTCATCACCGTTTCCCACTTTGGCCATTCGGTGTTACCAATTTGTATTGCTATTGGTCCCCCCATTGTGAGCCCGTGCCGCACACCTCCCAGAAGCTTCACATCGTCTTTCTCAAATTTCATCCGGGCCCCGCGGCCGGTTCCCAGCCGCCGGCGGGCTAGATCGCGCTCTAGGTCGGCCGTGGTGATCTGAAATGACGCGGGGAGCCCTTCAATGATTGCGGTAAGAGCCGGTCCGTGTGATTCTCCCGCAGTTAACCAACGAAGTCGCGATACCATGGGTTAATACTGTCAGATACGGCCTAGGCACCCGCCGTCACACCTATTGCGATAAATCCGGATGCAACTACCCCAAGGGCCATGAATGGTCCGAAGGGCACGTTGCGGTTTTCCCGATTGCTCAGCATTTGAGGCAGCACCCACAATGCAGCGCCCACAAACGAAATCAGCGAGCCGAGGTAGAGATACGTCCAACCAAGGGACCCCAAATAGAGTCCGATTACCCCCGCGTATTTCACGTCCCCCATTCCCATCCCCCCAAAAAGGTGAATCATTAGATACCCAAGGGAGGCGATCACCGATCCCAAAGCCGCGTTGACCAGCAATGTGAAGTCCGCTCGTGAGAAGGCAATGACGGTAAATCCGAGTAAACCACCCAGATAGGCGATCAAGACTAGGGTGTTGGGAAGCCGGCGCTCTCTAAAGTCGACGCGTGAAAGCATGATTGCTGTCGCGATGAACCACGACCAAGTCGCGAAATAGGCAAAATTGCTCAGGGCGTTCGCAGCCGCAAGGTCCATACCAGGATTCTGTTCCCAGTCACTCAACTACTCAAGGGTCTCAATTAGGTTGTGGATAACCCGTCTAACAGTGCGTCCCGCATAGCGTCAATTGGGGCCGGCAAGCCAGTAAAAAGTTCAACCTGAGCCGACGCTTGCCACAGCAGCATCTCAATCCCGCTGAGTGCTTCTCCACCACCGTTTTCTTGCCAATACCTGGCTAGCACGCTGGGCCATGGGTTGTAGGAGATATCGAACAGGACTGGAAGGCTTTGCCGTGCAGAAATATTGCTCATGATCTGGCCCTGAGCACCACTGGGGACGGTGCTGATTACCATTTCACCAGCGAACGAAATTCCCTGGGCAAGATCGGCCCACTCGACCCGAATTCCGAGCGCATCCCCTTGCGAACGGATGCGCTCCGCGGAATCTCTATTTCGTGCAATGCACGTGACCTCGCGTACCCCCAGATCCGCCAAGGCACTGAGGGCGCTTCGGCCAGTTGCGCCTGACCCAATAATTGTTGCAGACTCGATTGCTTCAATTCCTGCTCGTCTAATCGTGTTGGTGATTCCGAAAATGTCAGTATTCTCTAGCGCCCATTTACCCTGAGAATCTCGATACACCGTGTTCGCGCAACCAGTCTGCTCGACCAGTGGTGACCACGCGGATACGAGCGTGAGCACATCGCGTTTCAACGGCATGGTGAGTGAGTAACCCACATCGTCATCGCTAAGTTCTGAAATTCGTTGCGCTAGCGCCTCGATGGCTGTGTCAATAGCCGTGTACTCGATATCAATTCCGAGCTCTTCATAGGCCGCGTTATGGAGCGCTGGTGAGAGTGAGTGCGAAATGGGTGATCCAAGGACTGCCGCTTTCATCCTCTCATCCTCTCATCGCCTCAACCGTTCGTCATTGTGAATCTAGGTACGCGCGATATTCTGCTTTCAATTTAAGAAACCTGTCGTAGCCTTTGGCAAATTTCGTCTCGCCCGTGTCGGGATTAACGGTTACGAAATACAGCCACTTACCTTTTGCCGGTGCCAACGCCGCTTCAAGGGCCGCCTCTCCTGGCGAATTGATCGGAGTTGGGGGCAGCCCGGTGTTCACATAAGTGTTGTACGGCGACTCAGTCTCCAATTGATCTTCGGAGAGTTCCAACACGTCAAGGCCTAATGCGTACGACACTGTGGAATCTAACTGCAAGGCCATCTCGGCGGCCAAACGGTTATACACCACCGCCGCGACCTTTGCGAAATCCTCAGGAACGACCTCACCTTCCAGAAGCGAGGCGACGATCAGCACTTCATAGGGATTGCGCCCCGTCTGGGCGGCTCGCCTTTCTAGATCAATGACACTCGCCGATTCATTGAAACGCTTGATTAAAGTATTCAGAATGGACTCCGCATTTTCGTCTCCCGCCAAGTCGTAGGTGGCCGGGAACATGAATCCTTCTGGCCGGCTTTCAGCCCAGCTTGGCAGAGCGAGGAGGTCAGGGTTATCCAAGACTTGATCAAAGTCAGCGCTCGGCAGACCAGTTGCTGTCGAAGCCAAAGAGACTGTCTCCGCTAGACGCAGGCCCTCCGGCAACACCAATCTCGATTCTGACCGAGATTCCGAATCCAGCATCAGCAGTAATGCAGACTCCCCGCTCATTTGCATCCGCATTGCGTACTGACCGGGGCCGATCGATGCGCTTTGCGCATTATTTGCCGCCGCTGAAGTGAAACTTTCTACCGATTTGACAACATCTGCCGACTGGAGAGTTGTCCCAATTTGGGTAAGACTGTCGCCTCGGCTCACAACCACGTTCACTGATCCCCCACCAGAACCCACATAGTCGTTGCTTTCACCTGCGCCACCAAATAGTGAGTAGATTCCGTACACAATTGCAATGACCGCGACCAGACCCGCACCAATAACAATGCGTTTACTCACACTGTTAGCGTTACGAGACGGCGGCAATTGATCGTCGCTGAGCATCTCATCAATGAATGTCACTCGTGCGAGCCTTTCGTATGGATCAATCTATCAACATAGGACTGTAAAAAAATCGCAGCAGCGGCGCTGTCGACCTTGCTACGCATTTGCTTCGAATTATGGCCACCAGCGCGCAACGCACTCGTTGCCTGCACGGTTGTCAATCTTTCATCAATTAGAATAATTGGAACTGCGGTGAATTGGCCAAGTTGGCGCGCCCACTCGCGCGCATTTTCCGTTGAAGCGGTATCTGTTCCCTTCAAATTGCTTGGCAGTCCCACAATGATTTCGCATGGCTCGTATTCGTTGATGACAAACACTGCAGCCGTTATTGAACCCTCGCCGCCACCTATTGCACTTTGTGGTGAGGCCAGGATCGCGTCAATATCGCAGGTTGCCACACCAATGCGGACAGTTCCCACATCAAAAGCGACTCGTCTTTGATTGCTTCGACTCATCCTATTGGGCCGCCAACGCTGCTTCCACGCTTGCGACGGCAGCGTGTAGTGCGGCACCGTTAGTTCCTGCACCTTGGGCAAAGTTGTCCTTGCCGCCACCTTTACCGTCGAGTTCATGTAGTGCCACCCGCAGTAATTGTTGGGCTGAGCATCCTGCTTTCACGCCGAGCTCATTAACCGCAATAACCGCCGAGACTTTATCGTCCGTGATCAAAGTTCCCAGCGCAACTGCCATCGACGCATTGCCCGCACGGGCGATCGCCTGTTGTGCCAACTCGCGCAGACTGCTTGCATCAGAGCCGGCGGGAGCACGGAAAACCCACAAATCAAAATTGCCATGGCGTACCGGCTCACCGACAATGTTTCCCGCGTCTTTGAGCAGGGCAGATCGCTTGCCTTCAGCGATTTCCTTTTCGGCCACCTTGAGCGCGCTAATCGTCGACTCAAGTCGGTCTGCGAGTTGATCTGCTGGCACCTTCAGCATCGACGTCAGTTTACTCACCAAAAGGTGCTCATTGGCCGCATACTCGTATGCGTCTGCACCTACCAGTGCCTCCACCCGCCGCACTCCAGCGCCTACCGATCCCTCTCCGACGAAATACACCAGACCGAGCGCCCCGGTGCGCTGCGCATGCGTTCCCCCGCATAATTCGTGTGCCCAATCACCAACGGACACCACGCGGACTTCATTGCCATATTTTTCACCGAAGAGTGCCATGGCGCCCATGTCCAAGGCCTCCTGCTGAGACATCAAGCTCGCACTTACCGCTAGGTCTTCAATCAACATTGCGTTCACGTACTGCTCAACATCGCGTAAGACCGACGGCGAAACAGCCTCAGGACTTGGAAAGTCGAATCGGAAGCGCCCTGGGGAATTCTCGGATCCCATTTGGGTCGCAGTCTCGCCCAGTCGTTCGCGAAATGCTCGGTGCACCATGTGCGTTGCAGTGTGAGCCCGAGATATCGCCTTTCTTCGTTCAATATCGACCGAACCGACTACCGTTTCACCCACCGTAAACTCACCTGAAACGACCCGGCCTCGGTGCAGAAACAGACCCGGTACCGGGGTTTGCACGTCATAAACGTCGACCCGTGACGCCCCAGAGCTCGAAGTGATCACCCCGTGATCGCCGAGCTGTCCGCCTGACTCAGCATAAAAAGGCGTCCGGTCCAAAATCAATTCGACATCCACGCCCAGACTGGCTACCGGCACCGAGACTCCATCAATCACCAAGCCGGTGACGTGAGCTTGCGTGGTGCTCTCGGCGTAGCCCGTAAATTCGGTGGTACCGCCGACAGTCAAAATCTCCTTGTAAGCGGTGGAAGTTGCGAAGTCGCTCTTGCGGGCGATGGAATCTGCTTTAGCCCGACTGCGTTGCTCTTGCATGAGTTCGGTGAAGCGTTCTCGGTCCACCTGCAGCCCCGCTTCACTCGCCATTTCCATGGTTAAATCAATCGGAAACCCGTATGTGTCGTGCAGCGCGAAAGCCTTCTCGCCAGAAATAGTTGTTCCGCCTGATTTTTTCGTCTGACGTGCGGCAGTATCAAAAAGCATGCTTCCCGTGCTCAAAGTCTGAGCGAAGGCAGTTTCCTCGCCTGTTGCAATGCTCAGAATCCGTTCCCGTGACTCGTTGAGCTCGGGGTATTGGGGAGCCATAACCTCAATAGCTGAGTCACACAGTGTGCGCAAGGTGGGATCGACCGCCCCTAGCAGCCGCATATTGCGAATTACCCTGCGCATCAGTCTTCGCAGAACGTACCCACGTCCTTCATTGCCCGGGATCACTCCGTCGGAGATCAGGAAAATGCAGGTTCGTGAATGGTCAGCTACAACTCGTAAGGCGATATCGTCGTTTTCTGCTGCCCCGTACACAGTGTTGGTGAGTGCAGATGCCGTGTCCAAAATCCCGCGCGTCGTGTCAATCTCATAGATGTTGTCAACACCCTGCAAGATTGCAGCCATCCGTTCAAGGCCCATGCCGGTATCAATATTTGCGGCAGGCAACGGTCCTAAAATCGGGAAGTCATTCTTGCCCGATCCTTCGCCTCGCTCGAATTGCATGAACACGAGATTCCACACTTCCAGATATCGATTCTCATCCGCGATAGGTCCACCTTCGACACCGAATTCGGGGCCGCGGTCGTAGTAGATCTCGGAGCAGGGGCCGCACGGCCCAGGAACACCCATGGACCAGTAATTGTCTTCCATGCCCCGCCGCTGAATGCGTTCCGTTGGCACCCCTACGACATCTCGCCAGATAGCTTCACCTTCGTCGTCATCTTGGTACACCGTGACCCACAATCGCTCGGGATCAAACCCATAGCCACCGTGATCGAGTGACCCGGTCAGCAACTCCCAAGCGAGCGGGATCGCCTGTTCCTTAAAATAGTCTCCAAACGAAAAGTTACCCGCCATCTGGAAAAACGAGGCGTGCCTCGTCGTTTTCCCTACTTCTTCAATGTCGAGGGTTCGCACGACTTTCTGCACGCTCGTTGCGCGTAGATACGGAGGCGGAGCCTCTCCCAAAAAATACGGCTTAAAAGGCACCATTCCGGCATTGACAAAGAGCAACGTTGGGTCGTCCAGGAGTAAGGATGCCGACGGAACGATTTCATGCCCACGCTTCTCAAAGAACGAGAGAAATCGAGACCGAATTTGCGCGGAATCCATGAGACTTGCTCCTTTATTGCGGGTGCGGATTGACTAGGTTGATGCATCTTGGGTTGGGCCAGCCGGATTGTCGCCGCCGCGCAGCTTAGAAAGCTGCTCTCCCATACCCGCGGCTAAAGACTTGGCCGAGTTACTGGCATCCATCACTGTCAGAACAAGTCCTTTGTCGATAGATTCGTTGGCCACCGCTTCTAACTTGCGGTAGGCGAGGATCCCTGCTGCGGCCCCCACAGTGAGCCATACCATTCTGCGCATAGTTCAGTCTAGCGATTCGCCCAGGCGGAGTTTACGAAGCCGATCTGCTACCGCCCCGAGTCGCTCCTCGGCGCCATGATGTGTGGCCTGGAAATAGCCCACATCCTGCAATTCTTCGGGCAGATAGGTCTGCCGCGCCACCCCGCTAGGTTCATCGTGGGGGTAGAGATAGTTTCGCCCATGCCCCAGTGCAGAAGCACCGGGATAGTGGGCGTCGCGCAGATGGTCCGGCACCGTGCCCACCCGTCCTCGTTGCACATCTGCCATGGCGGCACCGATCGCCGTCACCACGCTATTAGATTTTGGGGCCAGGGTCGCCTCCAACGTTGCGTGCGCCAAAATGATCTGCGCCTCTGGCATGCCGACTAAGGCAACAGATTGGGCGGCCGCAACGGCAGTAAGCAACACCTGTGATGCGGCCAGCCCGATGTCTTCACTCGCCAGGATCATCAGGCGCCTGGCAATAAATCGCGGGTCTTCCCCAGCATGCAACATGCGAGCCAGATAGTGCAGTGCGGCATCAGGGTCACTTCCCCGAATACTCTTGATGAAAGCACTCACCACGTCGTAATGGGTGTCGCCATCTTTGTCATAGTTGACCGCCACGATATTGATGGCATTCTCAACATCTTCCACGTCGATCTCGGCGCTACCCCGCGCAAGGGCCGCATTTGCAGCAGATTCAAGGGATGTCAAGGCCCGCCTCGCATCACCGCTACTCGCATCAATGAGTGCATCCATCGCTTCATCAGTTGCAGTGATGCCTGCGTTCAACCCGCGTTCACTCTCCATGGCTCGCGTGAGCACCGTGCGCAGTGAACTCTGATCAAGGAGTTCTAACTTGACCACAACGCTTCGAGAAAGAAGCGGTGAAACTACCGAAAAACTCGGGTTCTCGGTTGTTGCAGCAACCAAGATCACCCAACCGTTTTCCACTGCGGGAAGTAGCGCATCTTGTTGACCTTTGTTGAATCGATGGACCTCATCAATAAAGAGAACCGTTTCAGTGCCATACAGGCTCGAATCCTCACGAGCTTTCTCGATGACCTCCCGAACATCACGGACCCCGGCGCTAACTGCCGACAGCTCACGAAACTTACGCCCAGTTTGGCGCGAAATAAGATTGGCGATTGTGGTTTTTCCCGAACCCGGAGGTCCCCACAAAATCACGGATACCGACCCGGCACCAGTGAGCAATAACTGCAGTGGGCTTCCAGCCGCGAGCGCTCGCCCTTGACCCACAAGCTCCTCGAAGCCCTGCGGCCGCATGCGCACGGCTAGTGGCCCCGTCGATCCCTGTTCAAAAAGACTCATCGGTTAACCATAAGCCGTGTGAGGACCGCTATTCCTGCGATGCGCCCACTTCTCGGGACACTTTTTCTCGTGCGTCGCTTTCCTTCGCTTTCGCATCAATGCCAGCCTCCCTACGCTGCGCGATTGTGATCTGCGTTGGGGCACCGGTGAGTGGATCCTGTCCACCACCAGTTTTGGGGAACGCGATCACATCACGCAGTGAGTTGGCACCCGCCAGCAACATACAAATCCGGTCCCAGCCAAATGCGATGCCGCCATGTGGTGGCGGCCCGTACGCAAATGCCTCGAGCAGAAACCCGAACTTGTCATTGGCCTCTTGCTCATCGAGCCCTAAAATCCGAAATACTTGGCTTTGGATCTCGCTTTGATGAATACGGATAGACCCTCCGCCAATCTCATTGCCATTGCACACAAGGTCGTAGGCCCAGGCAAGTGCCTCACCCGGCGACTCGGTGAACTTATTAATCCAATCTCCGTTGGGTGAGGTGAAGGGGTGGTGTACCGCAGTCCATGCCCAATTTCCGGAGGCGTCTTGAACTTCTTCGAACATCGGAGCGTCGACAATCCAGACGAAACTCCAGACACTCTTGTCCACCAGATCAAGACGCTCGGCAACTTCGTTTCGCACGGCGCCCAGTAATGCGCGCGAATCTGAAGCGCGACCCGCAGCAAAAAAGATGCAGTCCCCCACTTGAGCACCCGCTGATGCCACCAGTCCGGCGCGTTCTTGATCACTGAGATTCTTGGCGACAGGGCCACCAAGGCCTTCCTCCGTGACCGTGACGTATGCCAAGCCTTTTGCGCCACGCTGCTTGGCCCACTCTTGCCAAGCATCAAATGTTCGACGTGGTTGATCCGCGCCACCCGGCATCACAACCGCTCCCACGTAATCCGCCTGAAAAACTCGGAACGGGGTATCTGCAAAGAACTTGGTGAGGTCAACCAACTCTAAATCGAAACGCAAGTCTGGCTTGTCGCTTCCGAAACGACGCATCGCCTCGTGATACGTCATTTGCGCAATGTCACCAATTTCGTACTTGCAGATCCCCTGCCACAGCGCTCGAATGACTTGCTCGCCGATCGCCATGACATCGTCCTGGTCCACGAAGCTCATTTCGATATCAAGTTGAGTGAATTCCGGCTGTCGATCGGCTCGGAAATCTTCGTCGCGATAGCACCGTGCAATCTGGAAATACTTTTCCATGCCCGCGACCATGAGTAGTTGCTTGAACAGTTGCGGCGACTGCGGCAATGCATACCAATTGCCGGGTTGCAACCGCACCGGGACCAAGAAGTCACGCGCGCCTTCCGGGGTAGAGCGAGTCAATGTAGGTGTCTCAATCTCAATGAAGTCCTCATCGATCAGGATATTGCGCGCGATATGGCTAACCTGCGAACGCATTCGCAGAATATCTCCCGCACTCTTGCGACGCAGGTCCAGATACCGATGTCGTAACCGAACTTCGTCGTTGACAATAGTGCGCTCATCAATGGGGAAAGGGAGTGGCGCAGATTTGGACAGTACCTCAAGATTGGTGGTAATGATCTCGATCGCACCGGAAGGTAAATCCGGATTTGCATTACCTTCAGGTCTTTGTTCGACCGTCCCGGTAACCGCAATGCAGTACTCGTCCCGCAAGTCATGCGCCATGGAGGTGTCACGCACGACTACTTGAGCCACACCAGTTGAGTCCCGAAGGTCGAGGAAAGCTACTCCGCCATGATCTCGTCGGCTGGCGATCCACCCTGCCAACGTCACTTCGCGCCCAATATCTGCGCGGTTCAGTGCACCTGCTTCAGCCGTGCGAATCAAGATTGTTCCTCTCTTAGGGTGCGTAACATTTCTTGTAACTGCGGAATTAGAGTTGTAGCCTCGGCTGGCACGGACTGCTGGTCGCCGCTCGACATTTCCTTGATGATCGCACTCTGGGTCTTGAGCTCATCAGGGCCAAGAATAAGCACCAATGGCGCATTGGTGTTATTAGCCACTTTCATTGCACTTTTGATGCTCCGGTTGTCGACACAAAGATCGGCTGCTATCCCCGCACGCCTGAGCTGAACAAGGAGAGCAACACATTGTTTGCGATTTTCGACCTCCACGGGAATAACAAATACATCAATGATGGCCTTATGCAGCGGGGTGAGACCTTCCGCTTCACATGCTAAAAGGGTTCGATCGACACCAATCCCAAATCCGATTCCCGAGAGGTCGCTTCCGCCCAGTTCGCTCATTAACCCGTCGTACCTGCCTCCGCCGCCGATCCCGGACTGGGCGCCCAGACCCGGGTGCACAAATTCAAAGGTTGTGCGTGTGTAGTAGTCAAGCCCGCGGACCATGCGAGGCGCCTCGTTCCAGACGACTCCAAAAATTTGCAGGTATTTGCGCACCTCGTCGTAGTGCTGTTGGCACTGCCCGCACAGCGAATCAATCATGAGTGGAGCATCGACTAGTTGAGCGGCCACAATTTCGCGTTTGTCGTCCAGCACCCGTAACGGATTGAGTTCGGCTCGGGCGCGCGTCTCCTGGTCAAGATCGCACTTATTAAGGAATTCTTGCAGTAGGACTCGATAGGCGGGCCGACATTTGGAGCAACCCAAGGAAGTCAGATCAAGATGGAAGTCTTGCAATCCAAGTGAACGATACGACTGGTCGGCAATTGCAATTACCTCAGCATCAATAATGGCGTCATTGGATCCAATTGCTTCCACTCCGACCTGTTGCAGCTGACGGTAACGACCCTGTTGAGGGCGCTCTGCTCTAAAGAACGGGCCTCGGTACCACAGCTTGACGGGCAGTGAGCCTTTGTCCAGTCGGTTCTCGATCACGGCACGCATCACTCCGGCTGTTCCTTCGGGCCGCAGCGTGATTGATCGATCACCGCGATCTGTGAAGGTGTACATCTCTTTCTGAACTACATCGGTGCTGACACCGACGCCCCGCTCGAAGAGTTCCGTTGCCTCAAACACCGGCAGCTCAATGTACTCGTAGCCGCTCAGGCGGGCGGGCGAACTAAGTTGCTCCTGAACCGTGTAGAAGTCGCGGCTGCGCGGCGGTACGTAATCTGGGACGCCTTTGGGTGCATTAATAGCTTCCATGCTCTAGATCCCTCGGCCCGTGCTCAGGAATGGATTGGTTTCGCGCTCTGCACCGATTGTCGTGTCGGACCCGTGACCGGGGTACACCAAGGTGTGATCAGGCATGGGCAGAATTACGTTCTCGAGTGACTCTTGCATCGCGTGGGAATCCCCACCTGGCAGGTCCGTGCGTCCGATTGATCCAGCAAACAGCACATCGCCGGTAAAAGCAATGGGATCACCACTTTGATCAGTTCTAATCACCATTGAGCCTTCAGTGTGACCTGGCGCATGGATAAACTCCCAATCCACACCAGCGATATTGAGCGACTTATTCACTTCAATTACCTCAACGTCACTTGGCTCAGTCAGTTCCAATTCGCCTTTCGTCATGGCGAGCAACTGTTCGCGCGCGGCCGCAAAACTACTTCCGGCCGGGTCTGCCAGCCGGTAGCGATCTTTGACGTGAATCAAGGCCGGGATAGCGAACTGGGTGCTTACCGGGGCGACACTCCAAATATGGTCAATATGCCCGTGGGTCAAAATAACGGCGGCGGGCGTGAGCCGGTGCGCGCGGATAATTTCATTGATTCCCTCCATGGAATCCTGGCCTGGATCAATGATGATGGCCGGCTCGCCTGGGCCCTGGGCCACCACATAAGCGTTGGTGGCCCAGGAGCCGGCGGGAAAACCCTTGATCAACATAAGGGTGCCAGCCTAGCCATGGGTACTCTTAGACACCTCGTTGAACCAGATCTCAAAAAAGTTGCATCACAACAACCTGTTTATGAACCGATGGAGAGCCGATATATGAGTAATCAGAAGCGTGAGCGCGATCTTGCTCGAGCCAAATTCGAACGCCAGCAGATCAAACGCTCTGAGCGGGCCCAGCGCGCAAAGCGCAACCAGCGCTTCACCGCGATCGTTGTGGTCATTGCCTTGGTGGTCGCTGGCGTCGGTTTTGCAGTTTTCTCCGCCGTGGGCGATGATTCAGCACCAGTGGCACAGGAAAGTCAGACTCCGCCAGATCCAACCGCATCCGAAACTGCTACCGCGGCCGCCGCCGTGGAGTGTGCTGTGGCGGGTACAGCTCGCGCAGACGATATTTCATATCCCGATGGCCCGCAGGCACTGGACTTCTCTCCAACCACGCTCACGCTCAACACGAACTGTGGCGTGATCGAAATCGCACTGGACCCAAACGCCCCAGAGACGGTTGCTTCGGAGGCATTTCTGGCAAGCAGTGGCTTTTATGACAACACTTCCTGTCATCGCCTCACAACTGAAGGTATTTATGTCCTGCAGTGCGGGGATCCAGCGGGCAATGGGTCAGGTGGCCCCGGCTATTCGATACCGGACGAAAACCTCCCTGAGGAGGGTTCCGTCAATTACCCAGCCGGCACCATCGCAATGGCGAATGCTGGTCCAGGAACGAGTGGCTCCCAGTTCTTCATTGTCTATGCGCCCACATCGCTGCCCGCCGGGTACTCGATTTGGGGCACCGTGACGAGCGGCCTAGGGATAGTTCAAGATCTAGCCTCGGCCGGGGTGGAAGGCGGCCTAACCGACGGCCCTCCGGCACAGCCAGTATTTATCAATACTGCAACAGTTTCCTAACGTTAGGGGAGAACCCAAGGCAAAACTTCACAAATGTAGGAAACTAGTCTTACGACCGATTCACACGCAACGACAGTGCTGCAACCTCTGCAGCCGACCAACCTGGTTCCCGCGAAAGGCTCACCATGACTGAAGTTCCCACCCCTGCCGCACCCACCCCTGACGCACCCACCCCTGCCTCCACGCCCACGCCCACGCCCACGCCAGCATCCCTTAAGCCGGTCGCACGTGCGGCAATTTCCCAGGCATCGCAGTGGGGCCGGGTCACAGCAGATGGGACGGTCTTTCTTAAGGCGCCAGAGGGTGAAGTAGAAGTCGGTCAGTATGCGGCCGGGACCCCCCAAGACGGACTCACATTTTATGCGCGCAAATATGACGACCTGGTGGTAGAGATCGAGGTAATTCAGACGCGGATCACGGAGGGTAAAACCTCGGCGGACGCCGCCACCCTGGTGGTAAAAAGGGTGCGGGAAGCCCTCTCCGGGCGCTCGTTTGTCGGTGACATCGTGTCCCTTGAGCAGAAGTGCACCGGCGTAGATGTGTTGATTGAGGAAAAAAGGATCACCGAGCGGGCCCGCAAGGCAGCTCTTAAGGAGAGTGCGCGCGCAGCAAGAATCACACTTGTTGAGGAAGCCGAGAAGATGTCAGATTCCAGTTCATGGAAGTCAACGACTGAGCGATACACCGCGATTGTGGAGGAGTGGAAGACCCTCCCGCGCGTGGATCGAAATGCTGAACAGGAAATGTGGAAGCGATTGAGCAATGCTCGCACCTCGTTTGATAAAAGGCGTCGCGCGCATTTCCATGAACTAGATGCCGTACGCAAAGAGGCCCTCGGTGTCAAACGTGAACTGATCACTCGCGCGCAGGCCGCTCTCGGTACCACCGACCCCAAGGCGGGCATCAAAAAGTTTAAGGACCTGATGGATGCTTGGAAAAAGGCGCCACGTGGAAGCCGAGCTGATGAGGACAAACTGTGGAAGCGATTTAAGGCTGCCCAAGACGAGTTCTTTGACTCACTCAAAGCCGGTGAAGCAGCTGAAGAGGAGAAGTTGCGGCCCAACGTTGCTGTGAAGGAAGAACTTATGATCAAGGCCGAAGCTCTATTGCCCGTGGATATGACGGCACTGAAGTCACAGAAGTCCCAGCTGCGCGAACTGCAACTCGCGTGGGAAAAAGCTGGTGAGCTGCCCAAGAAGGACCGTGCACGACTGGATTCACGTCTGAAAAAAGTCGAGGATGCCTTCCGTGCAGTTGAGGAAAAGCAATGGACGCGTACTAACCCGGAAGCCCTAGCTCGAGCAGAGGACACCGCCAGTGCCTTCGCTGGTGGTCTCTCCAAATATGAGCGTCAACTCGAGCAAGCACAGGCGGCGGGAGATACGAAGGCGGCGGCTGAACTTGAAGAATCGATTAACAGCCTTCGAACACTCCTCGGGGCAGTAGAAAACACTGCTGCGGATCTGAGTTCGTAACAAAGAGCGTTTGCTACACCCGGTAGGCGTCAAAGACACCTTCAACTCCCCGGACTGTTTTAATTACTGACCCCAAGTGTTTCGGGTCTGCCATTTCAAAAGTGAAGCGCGATGTCGCGATGCGATCTCGCGTGGTGGACACTGACGCGCTCAGAATATTTACGTGGGTGTCAGAGAGCGCCTTCGTCACATCGGAGAGCAACCGCGATCGATCAAGCGCCTCGACAGCAATATTGACCAAAAAGACACTATTTGGGGTGGGTGACCAGGTAACACCTACCAGCCGTTCCGGCTCCGCCTTAAGCGACTCGACGTTTACGCAATCACCGCGATGAACCGACACCCCTGAACCGCGGGTAACAAACCCGAAGATTGGGTCACCCGGCACCGGAGTGCAGCACCGCGCCAATTTCACCCACACGTCGTCAGCCCCATCGACTACAACGCCGACGTCGTGGTTGCGTGATTTGGTAGGGGTGCTGAATGTTGGTCGGAATGCCTCCGCCGTGTCGTCGGCTGCTCCGTCGACCCCACCGGAAACGTCAATGAGCCGAGCCACAATCGTTTGAGCAGAGATGCGCCCCTCCCCCACGGATGCATACAGGGCAGTGATATCGGCTTGATTCAAGCCCGCGGCAATGCTGGTTAGCGCCTGGTTGGTCATCATCCGCTGCAAGGGCAAACCTTGCTTGCGAACAGCTCTCACAATTTGGTCCTTGCCATTATCCACGGCTTCTTCGCGCCGTTCCTTGGAAAACCACGCCTTGATTTTGCTCTTGGCGCGCGCAGACACACAAAAATTGAGCCAGTCTCGGCTTGGCCCGGAGCCCTCTGATTTAGATGTAAAAATCTCGACAACATCGCCATTATTTAGCACGGATTCCAGGGGTACAAGTTTCCCGTTGACCCGTGCCCCAACGCACCTGTGGCCCACTTCAGTATGCACCGAATAGGCGAAATCCACGGGGGTTGATGCAATCGGAAGTGAAAATACATCACCCTTTGGAGTGAAGATGTATACCTCGGCGGTTCCCAGGTCGTATCGCAAGGAGTCCATGAACTCGCTCGGATCCTCGGTCTCGCGCTGCCAATCAACCAATTGGCGTAGCCAAGCGAATTCGTCGGTCTTTAGATCAGATCCCTGCTTGTAACGCCAGTGTGCTGCCACTCCGTATTCAGAAGCCCGATGCATGTCATGGGTCCGGATCTGTACCTCAACGGGTTTCCCATCGGGACCAATCACAGTTGTGTGCAGTGATTGATACATGTTGAATTTGGGCATCGCAATGAAGTCTTTGAAGCGGCCGGGTACTGGACTCCACTGCGCATGAATAGCCCCCAGCGCCGCGTAACAATCTCGAACGGTATCGACCAGAATCCTCACTCCGATGAGGTCATAAATGTCGTTAAAGTCCCGCCCACGCACAATCATCTTTTGGTAAATCGAATAATAGTGCTTTGGCCTACCAGTAACTTGACCCTTGATTTTGCTGTTACGCAGATCCTCGCTCAATTCCTTTACGATGACATTTAAGTTTCGTTCGCGCGAAGGGGCTCGTTGCTCAACCAATGAATCAATCTCGGCGAACATTTTTGGATGCAGTGTGCCAAAAGCTAAGTCTTCTAGCTCCCACTTAATCGCGTTCATGCCCAGTCGGTGAGCCAGCGGTGCATAAATTTCGAGTGTTTCACGAGCCTTTTTCTCTTGCTTGTCATCGGGTAAGTACCGCAGTGTTCGCATATTGTGCAGACGATCGGAGAGCTTAATCACGAGTACCCGGATATCGCGGGCCATCGCAACGACCATTTTGCGCACGGTTTCAGCAGCGGTAGCCTCACCATAGGTCACCTTGTCAAGCTTGGTAACTCCATCAACGAGTGAAGCGATTTCGTCTCCGAAGTCTTCTCTCAAGGCATCAAGTGAATAGCCACAATCCTCAACCGTGTCATGTAGTAGTGCAGCAGCAAGGGTCGAAGACGTCATGCCAAGATCGGCCAAAATTTCGGCCACTGCAACCGGATGTGTGATGTAGTCCTCACCCGATCGACGCTTCTGATCACGATGGAGATAGAGCGCCATCTCATATGCCCGCTCAACGACTTTCGTATCTGACTTCGGGTGGTATTTGCGAAGAGTACGTAGCAACGGATCGATTTCCACGACCCCAGACCGGCTAGATCCAAATCGCGACAACCGAGATCGAAAGCCGCCCTCTGAGCCGGGGGTAACCCCGCTGCTCGCAGGCGTCATCGCTGCCGGGGTAACCATGTCTTCTGACATATGACCTCCCAACCAGCACGACGATTATTCACAGTGTACGCGTGAGGTGTTACGGGGTTGAGGCTCTAGCCTCGCTTGCGCTTAGAGCGCGACATCTTTCGTGGCTGCTGCCGCTCAAGTGGGTCTTGATTTCGCGAGGTGACCATATTGTCTGCATCGGAAGCCTCTTGACCCGAATCGGCATTCTTGCGTTGCGCTTGGCCTCGCCTAGCAAGAACCCTGCTTGACAGGGCCTTCATTTCCGGAGTGGCTGACTTCAATTGCGCCAACACGGGTGTGGCCACGAAAATCGAGGAATAGGTTCCCGCGGCCATACCGATAGCGAGGGCTACCGCAAGATCCAGGAGTGTTCCCGCCCCAAGGAGGAAGGCCCCCACAAAAATGATCGAAAGCACCGGTAGCAGCGCCACGATCGAGGTATTGATTGATCGAATCAGGGTCTGATTGACCGCAAGGTTCGCCGCTTCGTTGTAGGTCAGCACGGACTGCCCGGTAATTCCCCGGGTATTTTCTTTTACTTTGTCAAAGACGACCACGGTGTCGTACAGCGAATAGCCCAAGATCGTGAGCACACCAATGACCGTCGCAGGGGTTACTTCGAGGCCGATTAGGGCATAAATCCCGATCGTGATCAGAAGATCATGGGCCAGTGCGACGAGTGCGCTTAGCGCCATGCGCCATTCGAAGTAGAGGGTGAGGAACAGGGTCACGAATAGCAGGAATACCAAGAGTCCTTGGAGTGCCTTTGCCGAAATTTCTGCACCCCACGTCGGCCCAACAACCTGATATTTGATGTCTTCCTTTACGAGTCCGCAAGCCTGTGCAAGCTGGCCGGCAACCACCGACGACTCGGCAGGGGTCAAGGTTTCGGTTTGCACCCGCACGGTGCCGGATCCGGTGATGGTGACAATGGTTTGAGCACCCGTTTCAGCCTGCGAAACCGTCCGCGCCTCCTCAACAGAGCACGTTGCTGCTGGCAATGAAAAATCAGCTCCGCCTTTGAACTCGATCCCAAGATTGAGTCCACGTCCGACAAGCGCTCCCACGCTGATCAGCAGAATTATTCCACTGACGATGTACCAGGTCTTCCAACGTCCAACAAAGTTGAACGACACCTCTCCCCGATACAGACGTTGTCCGATCACCGTCAACTTGCTCATTCGGATGCATCCCTTCGCTTGCGGCGGGATTGACCCGCGAGTGCGTCAGCCACACTGATGCCGCCGAGACGACTTGGATCAAGGCCAGTCCAACGCGAGCCACTTTGCATGAACTTTGAACGACCCAGAAGCACGACGACCGGATGGGTAAACCAGAACGCCACCATTACGTCAATCAGGGTGGTCAGACCCAGTACGAAAGCGAATCCTCGGACGCTGCCCACAGAGAGCAGATACAGGATCACCGCAGCCAGAATCGACACAAAGTCCGCTGCCAGCAGTGTTCTTCGTGCCCGAATCCATCCTGAATCGCACGCCTGACGCAGTGATTTGCCATCGCGAATCTCATCGCGGATACGCTCAAAGTACACAATGAAAGAGTCCGCGGTAATACCAATTGCAACGATTGCGCCTGCGACACCGGCCAGGGTCAACGTCAACCCGATCGTCTTACTCAGCACCACAAATATTACGTAGACCAAACCACCAGCGACTACGAGCGACAGCCCGGCCACAATTCCAAGAATTCGGTAGTAGAACAGCAGGTACAGCATGACCAGAATCAGCCCGATCCCGCCGGCGATCAAACCCGCTTCAAGCTGATCTTTACCGACGGTAGGAGAAATAGTCGTTACGTCAACTGGATTTAGTGTGATGGGCAATGCGCCAAATTTGAGGATATTTGCCAAGTCTTTGGCCTCTTGAGCCGTGAAGTTGCCTTCAATTTGTGCTTGACCGCCAATGATCGGTTCGTTGAATCGAGGGGCTGACACAACAACCCCATCAAGTACAATCGCGAAGGCGTTGCACGGTTCAGCTCCTGATCCGCACTCTGGCAATGCGCTCAACTCCGTCGAGGCACTAGCCAAGGCCGAGGCCCCCTCAGAATCAAATTCGAGACTTACCACCCAAGTCACCCCGCCTTGTGGAAGTTCGGCGGTTGCGTCTGTGACGTTGGTGCCTTTAATGAAGGCCGGCTGTAACGAATATTTTGTCGCCCCAGATTGTTCACATGTGGCGAGCCATTGTTCTGGATCGTCGGGTGCGCCCCCTGCTGTAACAGTCGGATCAGTACAGTCCAAAGCCACGAGCTCGGCCTGAAATTCAGGGGAATTTTCGGTTGCCTGTACCGGCGGGGTCGACGCTACCGCGGCGGTTCCATCTTCGGTCAGGGGAGGAATCGGGGAATAGATATTCCATACGGGCCTGAAATCGAGCAGCGCAGTTTGCTGAACCAGCTCAACTATGCGGTCTTGATTTAATCCGGGCACAGACACCACGATGGCTGCACCGTCACCGGAGCCTTGGGTAGTCACTTCCGCCTCGGCGACACCGAGGCCGTTCACTCGGGCGCGCAGAATCTCAACGGTCTGAGCAAGTTGCTCATCGGTAATCTCAGCGCCCTCCTTGACCGCTTCCGGGACTAGAATTACCTGCGTTCCACCTTGCAGATCCAATCCCAAGCGAATCGAGTTACTCGTTCCCGGGAAGAGGGCCCAGACACTGAACCCAACCAGAATGACGGCGAGAAGTGTAAGCAGGCGCCAAGGGCGCGATTTCGCTGGTGTTGCCACGGAACTCCTTTATCGGTGCACCCAAATACGGTGCGCTAATACCTCAATCTGGTGTCAGGATCACTCCCGCACGGGATGCGAAATCTACTCTGCGTCATCCATGGGAGGTAAAGTCGGGTGGATAACTTTCGAAATCGCCGCCGGAAGAATCCTAATTACCGTGCCCGGGGCGATCTCAAGGCTGAGCTCTTCCTCACTTACCGCATTAACTGTCCCAAAAATACCCGCGGTCGTCATAACCTCAGAACCCGGAGCAACAGCACTCACCATATCTGCATGCTTCTTTTGACGGTTTCTTTGAGGTCGGATCAGCAGGAAGTAAAACGCAACCCCCAGCAAAAGGATCGGGGCAAGGCTCAAGATGTCCATGGATCTCCTACAAGTCGTGGTCGGCGCTCTGAATTAGGTCACAAGGACCGAGATAGTTGTAGAAGGCTACCCGCACCCCCCTCTCGACACCTTTACAGGGGCAAATCAAAACTTTCCTGACCCGCAGGGTCCGTGGGCGCTCCAGGCACCCCTAAATGCTTCCAGGCTGCCGCCGTCGCAACCCGTCCGCGGGGCGTTCGAGCCAGCATGCCCAGCCGGACCAGGAATGGCTCGCTCACCGATTCAATGGTTTCGGGTTCTTCTGCCACGGAAACCGCAAGGGTCGACAATCCCACAGGGCCTCCACCGAAACGATTGATCAGTACGTCCAGCAGTGCCCGGTCAATCCGGTCTAACCCCAAGGAATCAACTTCATAGAGCTCTAGCGCACTGCGCGCCGCTTCTAGATCGACCACTCCGCTGCCATGTACCTGAGCCCAATCACGGACCCTGCGCAGAAGTCGATTAGCGATTCGGGGAGTTCCTCGACACCGGCCCGCAAGCTCTGCACCACCTTCTGGCGTGAGTTCAACCCCCAACAATGTGGCGCTTCGATCAATAATTGTGGCCAAATCTGAACTTTCATAAAAATCAAGGTGCGCCGTAAAACCGAATCGATCCCGCAGCGGCGATGGAAGCATTCCCGCTCGTGTCGTTGCCCCCACCAGAGTAAAGGGCGCAATATCAATCGGGATCGCTGTCGCCCCTGGACCCTTCCCCACCATGACGTCCACGCGGAAATCTTCCATGGCCAGATACAGCATTTCCTCGGCCGCCCGCGCAGTTCGGTGAATTTCGTCGAGGAACAGGACTTCACCCGGCTGCAAACTAGACAGCACAGCCGCGACGTCACCGGCATGCTGCAACGCTGGACCCGAAGTCAATCGCACCGGCGCACCAAGCTCAGTGGCAATAATTGTCGCCAAAGTTGTCTTGCCTAGTCCCGGTGGCCCGCTCAGCAGAACGTGATCGCACACTCCCCCACGTCGATTGGCGGCTTCCAGCACGAGCCCCAACTGCGATTTAACCCGGTCCTGGCCAATAAATTCACCTAATGTGGTGGGACGCAGTGCTCCCTCAACATCAAAGTCATCCTTGCCCGACTCGGCAAAAACCAGTGGTTCGCTCATGAGCGGTCCAATGATCGAAGGGTTGCCTTAAGTAGGTCACCCACATCAGGATCGCTCACAGCGATCAACTCAGGAGAGCTCTGTGCAACTGAATCCATGGCCGCTTCCGCCTCTCGGCTTGTCCACCCAAGGGATGCCAGTCCAGCCCCAACAGAAACCCGCCAACCTTGACCGCGCTTGTTGTGCGAACTCGAGATACTCCCGGCACTTGTTGCCCTGACTTTGTCTTTGAGTTCGAGGACCATCCGAGATGCACCCTTTTTACCTATCCCTGAGACTGACGTCAAAACGTCCAGATCCTCTGAACTAATGGCGTGGGCAAAGTTGTCGGGCGAAAGGGCTGCCACCACCCCAAGAGCGATGCGTGGACCAATTCCCGAAACGGTTTGCACCAGATCAAACATCTCACATTGCGCTTCCTCCGCAAAACCATAAAGGGTCCAGGAGTCTTCGCGCACGATTAGTGCGGTATGTAAAAAAACGGGATCCCCCACACGCATACCAACGGCGCTTGCGGCAGGACACAACACCTTTACGCCTTGATCACCGGTGTCCACCACGACAAAATCAGGGCCGGTCTTCCACACTTCACCGCGGATAAATGCGATCACTTCGACATCGCCTTTTTGGCCGCCTCGTATTTCGCTGCCACACTCCCTCGCCACGCTTGAGTGATGGCGATCGCCAGCGCATCGGCAGCGTCGGCCGGTTTAGGCACCGCTTTCAGTTGGGCAATTTTCGTGACCATCAGTGTCACCTGCTTCTTATCGGCACGACCGTTTCCGGTGACCGCGGCCTTCACCTCGGTCGGAGTGTGCATCCCGACGCGAATCCCCCGCTGCCCCGCTAGCAATAACCCGACGCCGGCCGCTTGCGCCGTCGACATTGCCGAACGAACGTTCTGTTGGCTAAAAACCCGCTCAATAGCAATAACTTCGGGAGAATATTTATCGATGAGCCCGGTGAGCTCGGCGTGCAATATGGTCAAACGATCAGCGAGTTCTCCATCGGCTGCGGTGGTGATCACCCCAACGAAATGAGCCGTCACCGGTCGACCAGGCAGACCATCAATCACAGCTACACCACAACGGGTGAGTCCTGGATCGATTCCTAGCACGCGCATGAATCCTCTTTCGCTCGAAATATCCGGTGAGGACCTAACAATCCCCACCGATCTTGGTGCCTTTAGAGGGTATCGCCCGGCAGGGTCGCCGCATGGAAGCCCGCGCGGAGATCCTTCATCAAATCCGCGTGATCACTGATCGCACGATCGTCTGTCGATACTCCGATAAACGCCTTGCCATCGTAGGTCACCATGGTGACATTAACCGCCGCGCCAATCGTCGCCACCAACGGATACACCGCGATCATGCGGGTTCCAGCGAGATAAATGGGAATCGGGGGTCCGGGAACATTGCTGGTCGTAATATCTGAAGCTTTTGCTACTGAAGCAAGCATGGGAACGGGGACAAACCAACTTACCTCTGCAAGCGGATCCGCGAGGCGCATGGCTGGTTCACGCCTCCACTTGGCAACTAAATCGTGCGCCTGGTGCATAAGATCCACCGTGGATTGGCCAGCGACTTGCATAGGGAACCGAGCGATAGCTACGGCATTTGCCGCCTGCCCACTTCGATCACCCGCATCTCCGCGGAGCGAGATGGGGACATTTACTCGCAAAGATGCAGCGGTGGCACCGTGGCGCTCGTGATATGCCTGCATGCCCGTCATTACCGCAGCCATAAATGCGTCGTTGACGCTAAGGTCGTGGGACTTGGCCGCCTGCCGGATCTGGTCAAACGCAAACTCCAACGTTCCAAAGGTGTACGTGGTGCCACGCTCGGTCAATAGGGGTGAAAGCGGCGCGTCATAGACCGTTGCCGCGCGGGTGATCGAGCCGATCGTTTCCACAGTTTTTTCGAGTGCCAGCGCAGGGTCGCTCAGAGAGGTCCTTGCCAATCGCAGGGCCGTTCCCAACAGTCCCTTGGCGCCCCCAGCGGCTCGTGCCACGTTGTCCATCGTGTTAGCGACAAAAAGGTCTTGCCAGCTTACGTCCGCGCCAACGGGTGCGAGCGGCGGTGAAGGCTCATCAGAATTTGTTTCCGAAGCTAGCTCAAAAAGCGTAAGGGCGATCATGACCGTTGCGGCGCCGTCGGCAATTGAGTGGTGCAACTTGAGTAGGAATGCAGAATGACCATCTGGCAAACCTTCGACCAGGCTTGCTTCCCATAGTGGCCGACTGTAATCAAAGTCGCCTAAACTAATGCGACGGGCGTCAGCGAGCAAATCCTGCCAACCGCCACCTTCGGGGAGTCGATATCGACGTACGTGGAAATCCAAATCAAAATCTGGATCAACACTCAAGCGCGGTGAGGAGAATCCCATCATTCCGTGCAGGGGCCGCATCCGTAATTCCGGAACGAAAAGCGTCAGACGTTCAAGCCGTGAACGGAGCCGCTCCCATTCGGGTGCCGATTCCAAGATCGCCATTGCCACGACTGTGGAACGCATAGCCGCATCCCCGCTGGCTGTGCGAAACGTCGCGGCATCCCAACCTCGAAGTTGCTTACCAACAGATTCCACACTCAAGGTTAACCGATCGTATCCATGATCTCGTCGGATACATCAAAATTCGCATAGATGTTTTGAACATCGTCACTATCTTCGAGTGCCTCGAGCATGCGAAAAAGTTGAGTTGCACCGGCTTCATCCATTGGCACCGTCATGCTGGGCACAAATGTCGCTTCCGCTGATTCGTAATCGATTCCCACTCCCTGCAGCGCCGTCCGAACGGCGACAAAATCTGTGGCCTCTGACACAATTTCAAATGCCTCGCCCAGGTCATTTACTTCTTGTGCGCCCACTTCCAGTACTGTATTAAGAATTTGGTCTTCAGAGACGTCTTGCCCCTCAGAAACCTTGTTCACAATCACTACACCCTTGCGGCCAAACAGATAGGAGACGCTTCCCGGGTCCGCCATTGCACCTCCGTTACGAGTCATGGCGATCCGCACATCAGATGCCGCTCGATTGCGATTGTCCGTCAAACATTCAACAAGAACAGCCACGCCACCAGGTCCGTACCCTTCGTACATAATGGTTTGCCAGTCGGCGCCTCCGGTTTCCGCGCCCGACCCGCGCTTGACCGCACGTTCAATATTATCCAAAGGCACTGAGTTCTTCTTAGCCTTTTGTACCGCGTCAAAAAGTGTGGGGTTTCCTTCGAGCTCTCCGCCACCTTGCCGCGCCGCAACTTCAATATTCTTAATCAGTTTGGCAAACAGTTTCGCGCGCCGAGCATCAATGACCGCTTTTTTGTGCTTAGTAGTCGCCCACTTTGAATGCCCACTCATAATTTCCTCACCATATCTACAAACAGTTCGTGCACTCGATAGTCCGCGGTCAATTCTGGGTGAAATGACGTCGCCAATAAAGTGTCATTCCGCACCCCAACGATCCTACCCTCATGAGGTCCCGAGGTAATCCGTGCAATTACTTCACACCCGTTCCCCACCTCAAGCACCCACGGGGCGCGAATAAACACACCGTCAAAATCACGCTTCGGATCACGTATCCCCGCGATGGCAATGCCAGATTCAAAAGACTGCCTTTGCCTGCCAAATGCATTGCGCTCCACTGTTACGTTGAGGCCCCCAATTGACTCTTGGCCCTCAATGGCCCCCACCACCCGGTCGGCCAACAAGATCATCCCAGCGCACGAACCAAAAATCGGCATGCCCCCTGCGCTGGCAACGCGCAAGGGCTCCAGCATTTCAGCCTTCCGAGCCAATTTCTCAATTGCGCTCGACTCCCCACCCGGGATAACCAATGCGTCTACTGCACCCAGTTGCGCCAAGGTTTTTACTGACCGAGGCTCAGCCCCTGATTTACCGAGAGCATCAAGATGCTCCCGAACCCCACCTTGAAGGGCCAGCACCCCGATTACGGGAACTGACGGCATAAAACTCTACCAACCACGGTCTTCAAGTCGGTGATGGACCGGAATGTCCGCAACATTAATTCCTACCATGGCTTCGCCCAACCCGCGGCTCACCTTCGCAACCACATCAGGGTTGTCAAAATGCGTTGTCGCCTGCACAACAGCATGTGCACGTTCGGCAGGGTTGCCAGACTTGAAGATCCCGCTGCCCACGAAAACTCCGTCCGCGCCGAGTTGCATCATCATTGCTGCATCTGCCGGGGTCGCAATCCCCCCGGCGGTAAAGAGCACAGTCGGCAAGGTTCCAGTTCGGGCTACTTCAGCAACCAGGTCGTAGGGTGCTTGCAGCTCCTTTGCGGCCACATACACCTCGTCAGCAGACATTGAGGAAAGGCGCAAAACTTCGGAACGAATCTTTCGCATATGCGTGACAGCGTTGGACACATCTCCTGTACCCGCTTCACCTTTTGAGCGAATCATGGCCGCTCCTTCGGTCAGGCGTCGCAGCGCCTCACCAAGATTTGTGGCCCCACACACGAAGGGAACTGTGAACTGCCACTTATCAATATGGTTGGCGTAGTCGGCGGGAGTCAACACTTCAGACTCATCAATGTAATCGACCCCGAGCGACTCTAAAATTTGTGCTTCTGCGAAGTGGCCAATTCGGGCCTTTGCCATCACCGGAATACTCACGGCAGCAATAATTGCGTCGATCATGTCTGGGTCAGACATGCGGCTCACGCCGCCCTCTGCGCGAATGTCAGCGGGCACTCGCTCAAGTGCCATAACGGCGACCGCACCCGCATCCTCAGCGATCTTGGCCTGCTCGACGTTCACCACGTCCATGATCACGCCGCCCTTAAGCATCTCGGCCATGCCACGCTTGACGCGACCGGTACCGGTGCTGACCTCATTTGCCATGATGCCCGTCCTCACAGTTTAATCTTCATTAACGAAATTTTTCGTCTAGTGAACTAATGATAGGGGAAAGCACAGGCACTAGCATTTCCACCCACCTGGGGCCACACGTCACCAGCGACACGGTCAGCCGCGCTGGGAAATCAGGACATGGTCATAGATTTCCCGGGTGTGTGGAAGGGCGGTATGCCCGGCGAGATGAAACCAGCGAGCGGAACGCTGCTTACGCAGTTGTACACAGGCCCGAACCGCGTCATTGAGAAATCGTCTAGAAAGCTCCACCCTGCGCGCCGAAGCTGAGAATTCTTCAAGGATCTCGTGGCCACCCGGCCCATTATCAATCAATTCCACCGCCTCAACATCAAGCACAGCGTTAAGTACGGCGGTCAGCTCTGACTCAGCCGTATCGCGTTGGGTTGAGGAAAGATCCGTTGATAAACGAGCGGCATGTGCCGTCTCGGAGATCAGTACGGCAGATGCCGGATCTAGGTACCCGCTGGACGCCAATTCCAGGGTCACACCCGAACGACGCAACAGGTGCGAGTCAAGCGAGAGTCGCGCTACATCGATCCGACGGTGCAGCCGATCGATCCTGCCAGCAGTCATGCCTAGGTAAAGGATCAAAAATGTAATCAGCAACGCCAAGACGCATAAGCCGATTACCCAACCCTTCATGGCGTCTCCTCTTTCTCCCGCGGTCTCCTGCCAGCAAAACGTCCCACAATCTGCCCGCGTAAATCCTCTTCGACTTTCTCACCCGAGAGGTGAACCGCTTCGTACACCGCAATCACATCTTCCACTACCCGTTCCCAATCAAAATCCATCACGCGAGCGTTTCCAGCATCAATAAGCATTCGCCTTTGATGCTGATCGGTCAACACTTCGACAACCGCACTGCCTAATGCTTGAGCATCCCCGACCGGAAACAGCTTGCCAGACTTCCCCGATTGCAACACTCGATCAAAGGCGGCCAGATCAGATGCCACAACAGCCGTGCCCGCCGCCATCGCTTCGGCAAGAACAATCCCAAAGGACTCCCCCCCGATATGCGGGGCCACGTAAAGATCGACTTGACGTAAGGTGCGTCGTTTCTCTTCGTCGGAGATCGCCCCCACGAAACTTACCCGATCGCGCCACTGTGGATCAAGGAATTCCTCGTACTGTTGTGGATCCCCGGGGCCTGCGATGACGACTTCGCACCGCGCTAGCTTAGAAAAGATCTGGGGCAATGCGCGCAGCAACACTTCAAGCCCTTTGCGGGGTTCATCAATTCGGCCTAAGAACAAGATCCTTTGGGTTCCTTCAAGTGCGAAGCTTTCTTGGTCTCGAAAGTCCGCCACGCGAACACCGTTAGGAATCAAGACAGCATCGCCGCCAATATGCTCCACGAGCGTTTCCCGAGCGGCCTCACTCACGGCAATCCGTCCCCGAATTTTCTCCATTGCGGTCTGTGCCAGGTAATACCCAGCAGAGAGCATGCGCGAACGCTCATGTGAAGAGTGCCAGGTGGCGACCAAAGGCCCGCGCGCTGCCCAACACGTGAGTAACGACAGGCTTGGCGCAACCGGCTCATGAATATGGACTACATCGAAGTCGCCTTCCCGGATCCATTGACGTACTCGGCGCGTAGCACGCACCCCAAAGCTCAGCCGTGCTACCGACCCGTTGTAGGACACCGCAGTGGGTCGACCGCCATCGAATACGAATTCGGGTAACGTGTCGGGGTCATCAACCGGCGCCAACACGTTGACTTCGTAGCCCCTGCTCTGCAAGGTCAATGCTAGATCAGCAACGTGACTTCGCACTCCACCCGGAACATCCCACGAATAAGGACACACGATTCCGATTCGCTTTATGGTCACTGGGGACCCCGGTCTGCGAGCCAAATCTGTTGCAGCATGTGCCAATCCTCCGGATGTTGATCGATCCCTACTTCAAAGGCTCCGGCAATCTGCTGTGTCATGTGAGCGACCCGTTCCCTTTTGGGCAAGAACTCCGGAACCTGAATTTGATCCTGTATCACGGCAATGGCACGCGACCCTTCATAGTGCATTGTGACAGGGAACAGGGGCGCATCCGTCAACGAAGCCAACATTGCCGGCCCCGCAGGAAATGCTGCCGGCTCACCAAAAAAGTCCACGGTTACTCCACTGCGCGAGATATCCCGGTCTCCTAACAACGCCACCAGCCCTCCAGAGCGCAATCGAGTCAGCAGGTTTCGCATCACATCAGGATTTCCCAAAGTGAGTGCCTCCATGCCCAATGATTCCCGGTATTCCAAAAACTGGTCGTACAGTTTCTCCGGCTTCAACTGCTCAACAACAGTTGTCAACCGTCCATAGCGAGCGGCGGCCCACGCCCCACCGATATCCCAATTGGCCATGTGTCCAGGAATCATGAGAGCCCCACTCCCACTGTCCATGGCCTGATCCAATAATTCAACACCTCGTAACTCAAATCGGTCGTTTATCTGCTCCGTCGTCATTTTAGGTAACCGAAACGCCTCACACCAGTACCGCATATAGCTGCGCATTCCGGCGCGCGTGAGCTTGCTCAGTTCGTGAGCATCAAGATCTGGACGGACCCGGGCCAAGTTTTTTCCCAACTGCTCTACACCGCCCGCGTCCTGCCACCATAGAGCGTCTGCCGCGGTACGAAAGACTTGCTGCGCCATTCCCTCGGGCATCCCTTTTGTCGTAGCCCAACCAACTGTGAAGGCCCAATTGGTTGCCGCGTCCACCATTGTTCTGCGTCTCGCCACGCTGGAATCCCTCTACGCAGTTTCGGTACGTGGCTTGAGTTGCTTGCGCACGTGAATAAATCGCTGAATCACCGTGACAACGCCCAGCACCGCCAACGCCCAGATGACTATGTCGAGAACCCACGGGACTCCGAACCCGGCAAGCAACAAAGCGGCAAGAATTGCAATTACGCGTTCGGCTCTTTCAACGATCCCCACATTTGCCTCAGCTCCCACTGCCTCAGCCCGCGCCTTCGTATAACTCGTGACTTGCCCCGCCACCAGCGCAATCAATGTTCCTGTTGCAAGCCACATTTCACCGTTCGTCGCTGCCCAGAAAGCGACCGAACCAAATATTGCGCCGTCGGCCACTCGATCCAAGGATGCGTCCAAAAAGTTTCCCCATGGCCCACTTGACCCATTCATCCGTGCCATTGCTCCGTCGAGCAGATCCGCGGCGGCAAAAACTACGACTCCCAGCACGCCGAAAATAAAATTACCGTGGGCAATCAAAAGAACCGCACACGCCACCGCGCCCAGCGTGCCAATCACCGTTACGGCATCGGGCGAAATATGCAGCCGCAGCAAAAGCTTGGCGGGCGGGTCGAGCATTCCACTGACCGCGCTGCGTGCTTTGGGATTGTTCAGCATTGACTTAATGCTACCGTCCGACCGTGTCAATCAACGCATCAATCGCTGTGCTAGCGACCGATTCGGCGTTCGCCCAGGCGGTTTCCCATCGGATTGGTGGGATCAGGCTATTTAGTCAGCGAGCTAGCGCCGCTCCACACAGCGCTGACTCTTCCATCACTTTCGGTGAAAGCGTGAATCTGATTGCTGTTGCTGCCCAACCCGATCTCTTTGATCCCTCACAGCTTGGTTCCTTTCTTGCTTGGGGGGCGGACATCGCGTTACTCACAGTGAACAGCGCATCGGGCATCGATGGAAAAACCATCCAGCTCGCCCAAGAAGTGGCGCAGCATCATCCGCTCATGGTCGCAATCACCGGCCTCAATGCTTCGACCTCTAACTTCGATGAAACCCTTGCGGTGCTCTCACGCGTGATGGATTCACGTCACCACGCAGTTGCACTGACGTTGCCGGTGATGCACGAGTCTGAAACGGGCGAGGACTCCGAGGTAGGTGGCATCCTTGACCTGGTCGAATTGGAAATCAGAGTGGTCGGTCCTGAAGGCTCAATCACAGCGCATTCACTTGAACAGACTCATTTTGATCTAATCGATTCACATCTCGAAGCGCTCACTGCAGCGGTAGTAGTCACTAGCACGGATGAGAATTTGATCCATTCGATCCTGGCACATGGTTTCGAATCAGGGGATCAACTACGCGAGGAACTCCTCAGCGCCACCGCTCGTCGGGAAATTATTCCAGTTTTTGCGATAGAAGATTCGATTGGAATCGTGGAATTGGTTGAATTCGCCGCGGATTTGGAACTCGAACTGTGGCTACCCAGCCGAGTGCTCCCCCATGATTTCCTCGCCACCTCGCTCGGTGAAGGACTCGCCCGCGTCTGGCGGGGAGAGATCACAACCGGGGAATACTTTGCCGATAGCGCCGCTGTTCACGTCACCGAAATCTACGGGCTCGACGGGAAAACACGTTCACACGCTCACGCGGGTGAGATCATAAGGATCCACACCGAGCCCGTACTCGATGCTGGCCGCGTAATCAGTGAGATGAAATCCAACCCTCTTGTAATAGATCACGCGTCTGAGTAAGTAACTGCGGCAGGACCTTTGTTTCACCAATGATCGGCATGAAGTTCGCGTCTCCTCCCCAACGTGGCACCACATGTTGATGTAGATGTGCCGCAATACCTGCGCCCGAAATGGATCCTTGATTCATGCCCAGGTTAAAGCCTTGTGCACCCGAAATGGCGCGCAAGGTGTGCATTGATTCCTGTGTGAGCCGCGCGATTTCATCACGTTCTGCATCGGTCAACTCGGTATAGTCAGCCACATGCCGATATGGGCAAATCAATAGATGTCCAGCGTTATAGGGATATAGATTCAGCACAACATAAGCTAACTGACCCCGGTGGGCAACAAGATCAAGTGTGTCGCTCCCATTGAGTTCGGGTGCTGCACAAAATGGACAGTCATCACTTACATTTGCGCCACGCAAATATTCCAATCTGTGCGGCGTGTAAATCCGGTCCCACGACTGTGTCACATTACACCTGCACTCGATCGCTCACGGCCTTCTCAATCTCGTCAATTGCTTCAGCGATTGGAACACCATTTTTCTGAGTTCCGTCGCGATACCGGAACGAGACCGCATTAGCGGCAACGTCTTCATCTCCCGCAATCAACATGAACGGCAATTTCTGTTTTTGTGCATTGCGAATTTTTTTCTGCATTCGATCATCTGATGAATCCACTTCAACGCGAAGGCCCCGCGCCCGCATTTGTGCGGCAACCGAGTCAAGGTAGCTAACGTGATCGTCGGAAATGGGTATGCCCATTGCTTGGACTGGAGCCAACCATGGAGGGAAGGCGCCCGCATAGTGCTCCAGCAAGACCGCAAAAAATCTCTCGATCGACCCAAAGAGTGCCCGGTGCACCATGATCGGACGTTGCTTGGATCCATCGGCACTTTGGTACTCAAGATCAAATCGTTGTGGCATTTGAAAATCCACCTGGATCGTTGACATTTGCCAGGTGCGTCCTATTGCATCGCGGGCTTGAACTGAAATTTTTGGGCCGTAAAACGCAGCGCCACCTTCATCTAACACCAGTTCTAATTTTTGTTTCTCGGCAGCGAGTCGCAGGAATTCGGTCGCCTCGCCCCATTCTTCGTCTGTGCCCACACATTTGTCAGGGTTCTTTGTGGAGAGTTCCAAATAGAAATCCGTTAAACCGTAATCCCGGAGCAGTCCAAGCACGAATTCCAACAGAGAATCAAGTTCTTGGGGCAACTGCTCAATCGTGCAGTAAATATGCGCGTCGTCTTGGGTGAAACCCCGTGCGCGGGTGAGGCCGTGTACGACCCCAGATTTTTCATACCTGTATACAGTTCCGAATTCAAAGAATCGCAGGGGAAGTTCGCGGTAGGAACGCCCTCGGGCAGAAAAAATCAGATTGTGCATGGGGCAGTTCATCGGCTTGAGGTAGTAGTCGGCCCCTTGGCGCTTCACCTGACCATCAGGGTGAAACTCCGCATCCAAATGCATCGGGGGATACATCCCGTCTGAGTACCAATCAAGGTGACCGGATTTCTCAAACAGCGCACTTTTAGTGATGTGCGGTGAGTTTACGAACTCGTATCCCCCTTCCTCGTGCCGCTTGCGGGAGTAGTCCTCCATAACCCGACGCACGATCCCGCCTTTAGGGTGGAAAATGGCGAGTCCTGACCCGACTTCTTCGGGAAATGAGAATAGGTCGAGTTCAGTGCCAAGTTTGCGGTGATCACGTTTTTCCGCTTCGGCTAGGAAGTCCAGATATCCCCGGAGTCCGTCTTTGCTCGGCCATGCTGTTCCATATAGGCGTTGCAACGACTCCTGTTTTTGGTCGCCTAACCAGTAAGCCGCCGACGAACGCATCACCTTAATGGCGTTTTGCGGGATATAGGAAGTGTCTGGAACGTGTGGTCCACGGCACAGATCACTCCAGCAGATGTCACCTGTTTTGGCATCAACGTTGTCATAGATCGTGAGTTCGGATCCGCCGACTTCCATCACCTCGGGGTCGAGTACTTCAGCACCCGAATCCGCGCCGATCAGCCGCAATTTATACGGCTCGTGAGCCAACTCTGTGAGTGCTTGCTCCCGCGTCACAACCCGCCTGCTGAACCGTTGGCGGCTCTTAATGATCATGATCATCTGTTTCTCGATCGCCTCCAGATCTTCTGGCTTAAGCGATTCGGGCACATCAAATTCGTAATAGAACCCATCCGTTATAGGTGGGCCAATGCCTAGTTTCGCGCTCGGAATCAACTTTTGGGTTGCTTGTGCGGCCACGTGCGCGGCTGAGTGGCGCAAAATTGCTAAACCCTCAGCAGAGGAAATATGCACACCACCTATTTGATCCCCTTCGTGCAGTTCAGTGGCGAGATCAACACTCACGCCATTAACCACCGCCGCGACCATCCCTGTCTGTTTAGGGAAAAGGTTTGTGCCAGTCGAACCAACCTCTAGGTCGTGTAGAAGCACATCCTCGCCTTCACGCACTGTGACCTGCACTGGACTCCTCTAAAATTCTACGGCTAAATAATCTGATTCCGGTGGGCGATACTGGGTTCGAACCAGTGACCCCTCGCGTGTGAAGCGAGTGCTCTACCACTGAGCCAATCGCCCGAAACTGCACCTAACCGTACTACGAAGGATCTGTGAGACAGCGTCAGCGACTCGATCTTTCGTTTTTGCCCTGCAACCCGCGTGCAATTGCGCGAATATCCGGACATTTTGGGTTATCTTCAGGACATCCATTTATAGTCGTGCCATTTACATGTAAACAAAGGAGCATTTAATGAAGTTGCCCTCTCGGCTGCGCCGCACCGTTGGTGTGCTGGCCAGCCTCACCCTCGTTACCGGGGCAATCGCCATTGCCAGCCCCGCGGCGCACGCGGACGGCTCCCTGACCGGACCGTCAACTGCCACCGTTTCACAGCAGCTCGTCTTCACCTCAACCGGGCTGGGCGCAGGAAATATGGCGCTGCAAGACCCAAGCACCGGCACACAATACGGCAATAGTCAAAATGTCCTTATAGGTGATCCCACCGCAACATTTGCTTTCACCACGCCTTCGAGTGCTCAAACGCTCTCACTGTGCGTTGTTGATACCTCCACGAATGTGTGCGATACAAACACGGTGACTTTGACCGTCAGTTCTGTGGTTGCAACCACCACGGTGATCAGTGCTCCCAATACTGCAACGATTGGCACGCCAATCACCATCACGTCAACTGTGACCAGCGCGGGTGGAAGTTCCTACAATCCGCGAGGTCAAATCCGAATCTCGGACGCAAACAACGCGACCATCACCACAATGGGGCTGACAGACGGCCCAGGAGCGGGTCAGTCTTACGCATATTTTCGTTGGACGCCCAAAACTGCTGGCACCAGCTACTTCATCGCTACCTTTGTACCCACTGCGGGAACCCTTGCAACCGGTTCGGCTTCCAACCAGGATTCGGTGATCACGACACCGAGCGGGAATACGATTTCGATTTCAGCGCCACCTACCTTCAGTTTGGGGTCGCCCGTAAAGCTAACGGCAACCGTCTACCCATCTAATACTGCGGGCTCAGTCGGCTTCACCGTGAATGGTGCCGCGATTAGTGACTCGATCCCGATCAGCAACGGAAGCGCATCATTTACGTGGACACCTAACGTCGCAGGTAAAATCACTCTTGGTGCAAGTTACACAACCAACAGTGGCGGATCAGGTTCAACCTCTGAGGTAATCACAGTGGGCGCTGCGACCGCCTCCGACGTGATCACGCTCACTCAACCGGGTTGGGGCACTTGGACGAATGGTGGAAGCTACAACATGGGCAACGGTGCTAACTTCGCATTCGTAGCAAGCACCCTCTCCGGTGCTCCCGTCACGCTTACTGAGACAGGTCCATGTCAGGTCTCCGGTCTCACGCTCAAAGTGAATTCAGGCTCTGGTGCATGCACCCTCAAAGCCACATCGGCCGGTGGAGGTGGCTACACGGGCGTGACTTACAGTTACAACGTCAATTTAGTGCCTGGAATTCAGACGGCAACCATCGCCGCGCCGCCTTCGGGTCGGATCAAGGTGGGTCGGGTTTTAGTCCTTGAATCCCCAAATGTGCTGGACACTGATGCGGGACAAAACATCAGTTGGAGAATCAAGAAGAACACTAAGAAACGCTGCAAATTGCTATATCCAGACAGTGGATCTGTAACGTTGCGAATCAAGAGCAAGGGAAATTGTGTCGTATTCGGCACCGCACCGGGAGTCAGCGGTCAATGGCAGCCATTTAAAACAGCCCGTAAATACCGCGGCCGTTAACACCGAAAGTTCACACTGGGCGAGATTCCTTCGGGGGTCTCGCCCAGTTCATTTTGTCCTGTTCGGCTCGGACCCGATAAGAATCAATGAGTTGTTGCAGACGTGTGTCCAAAACCTCAAGCTTGCGCTCGCCGATTGCGTGGATGGGTTGCACTCCTCGTGTACTCGATAGCAGCGCCGCTGCCGTAACGCGATCGAGCCCACTGGCATCAATGTCTGCTTCACGCACACCCAATTCAAGAATTACGCCTCGAGTGATGCCCGGAAGGCAACCTGAATGCAATGGCGGCGTAATCACTTCCCCGTCGACGACAACCAGAACGTTGCTTGTGGCAGCCTCAGCAACGTGACCAACACCATTGAACAACAATGTCTCGCAATACCCCAAATCTTTTGCCCACTTCAGCGCCAACGAATTTTCGGCATATGACACTGATTTCACTCCAGTAATAGCCGAGTTCTCGTTGCGAATCCACGGAGAAATAATCACTCTTGCGCTCTCGGGCCACGGATCAACATCAACCAAGGAAATCATTAACAACAACTCAGGGGGACCGCCAAATACGGTGACGCGTAACCGCCCGCGATCGGTGATGCGTCCATCAAGTAACTGCTCAATCCCCTCCCGAATAACTGGTAAGGCAGGGGGTCCAAGCCCTAGAATCTGGCATGAATTGTTCAATCGCTCTAAGTGTAAGTTGAGAAACTGCGGCACCTGATCGCTCACTAGGACGGTCTCGAATACTCCCTGACCTGTGACCACTTCATGGCGTGCATCAATGAGATTCGTTTCGATCCATGCTCCTTCTTGCCACGCAATCATTGCGACACCTGAATCGAATCTCGCTCAGCAATTTTCGCGAGATGGCGCGCTTTTAATTGCGTTTCTTCCCATTCAGTGCGCGGATCCGAACCCCAGGTGATGCCAGCACCCGTTCCAAATTTGAGCTGGTCGCCATCTAGCCAAAAAGTTCGAATCGCCACCGCAAGGTTCGCGGTATGCGTGTCGCTGTCAATCCAACCAAACGCTCCGCAGTAAGGGCCACGTTCTTCGGCTTCTAGTGACTTAATGATTTCCATTGCTGCGATTTTCGGTGCGCCGGTAATTGAGCCCGGCGGAAAAGAAGTCTCGACGATTTGCGACCAACCGATCTCAGGGTTGATCTCCCCTTGCACCGTTGACACCAAGTGCACTAAACCCGGATGTTCCTGAACCTCAAGTAGGTCAACAGCTTTCACACTTCCAACAGCACAACAGCGGGAGAGGTCATTGCGCACCAGATCCACGATCATTATGTTCTCGGCACGGTCTTTATCCAGTAGCCCGCTGGCAGTGCGGGCTGTTCCCTTAATGGGTTGGGAGATCAACGTGGACCCCACCCGGCATAGATATAACTCCGGACTCGCGCACGCGATATGGATCCCTTCTTGGGGAATACGCAGGCCTCCAGAGTGAGGCGCCGGATTCCCCTTCGCCAATAGCGCGTCCAGAGCCATGATGTCGTTATCAGGATTGAACCCATTGGATCTAATCCGGCAGATATTGGCCTGATACACCTCACCCCTGGAAATCGCACTTCGCGTTCGCTCCACAGCACGCTGATAGGAGGCGTTATTCATGGAGCTGGTCCAAGTGGAGCTATTCACACCTTTCCACACACCGATGGTTGATTCCCGAGGCTGGCCTTCCCAGGCTCCAAAACGCGCAAATACGGGGACCCCGGAATACGGGATCATCACCGCCCAGCGGCCGCCTGCCTCCACTTGCTCAATGCTGTGGCTCAGTTCGAGCAGGTCGTATGCGTATTCGGCGCCAAAACGCGCCATCGGTCCACAAGACCCGCTCACCGATGCACCTTGCGCCTGGCCCATGGCAATAGCCTGCCCGACCCCCTAGAACACTCCGCTTCGGGTCCCGCATTCGCGGTCAGATAGTGTGTGACCTCGCTTCACGGGCGTGAGCCGGTGAGCATGCGGACGTAGCGCAGCTGGTAGCGCATCACCTTGCCAAGGTGAGGGTCGCGGGTTCGAATCCCGTCGTCCGCTCGAAGGGATACAGGTTTGCATGTAGCCCATCTGGTGGAGTGGCCGAGAGGCGAGGCAACGGCCTGCAAAGCCGTCTACACGGGTTCAAATCCCGTCTCCACCTCGTGAAAAACTGAATTTTTTTCCCAATGGGCGATTGGCGCAGGGGTTAGCGCGCTTCCTTGACATGGAAGAGGTCACAGGTTCGATTCCTGTATCGCCCACGATTAAAACCGTTGTTTACCAACGGTTTTTTTTGTGTTCGAGGCCCTCTTGCACCAACTCGTGCACCTAAATTGAAAAATCCCACCTGACCTACACTTTTTCGTGACCCTGGTCTTAAGGGTCGGTGGGCAATATGTTTAACTCAAAATGTGGGGCTCAAGCAGCCAAGGAAGCCGAGTTTCCGTGATTGTGGGGAACTGAGCAACCCACCCGGGTAGGTCATGCTCGCTAAATTGCAGCGCATCAGCTCGCTAAGCAGATTTAGTTGGTCGGCGCGAACCTGACCAGCGCGAACCTGACCAACGGGAACTTGACGCCGGCGATCCTGGATTCGGCGACGTTGACCGGTGTGACGTGGTTCAACGCGCGTTGCACGAACGAACGGGTGACCAATACCGGATGTTAGTCACCTCATCCGCACCCTCATCCAGCTGATTTGCGGCCCCTTTTTCAGGTTGCCCGTGGAGTTAATACCGGCACGTAGTAACGATCCCAACCAACAAGTCTGCGGATTCAAGAAACTTGATGTAGGTTCTTTATTTGACTCATATGCGTACACCCGTGGGCCGGTTAAACCACCGCCGGGTGGGGGCGTGCCGGAATTGGTCTCGAAAAGTACGTACATTTTTGCGTGCATTTACATGACACTCCTTGCCACGCAGTGAAACTAGGTGCCTCTAGATGTCTCACGGTTGAGACTAATTCCTTGATTCCCCTCATGGCCCTAATGCACTCGTAATGCGTAGGTACGCTAGTTCGAATTTGCGAGGCGGCTCCACGTTCCTGAATCGTTTTTCGTGGGTCTGCGTACATTTGTGCGCGGAGCGTTGTCCTACTGCATGAAACAATTAGTAAGTTTTTTGATGAGAGTGGCACTATTTCTGCCCATGCGGCCAGTCAGGGCTTTTTAACTATTCAAGGATTCATTCCTTCATTACTTGTCTTGTGTTAGTTGGTCTTTCAGGCCGCCCGCAGGGCGGACGCGAGTCGCACGTTGATGCTAGCATTTTTGTTATCCTTCATTTGTAGCGCTCCTTCTTGAGTGCTTCATGAGCTGCCCGAGTCTCTGTACCCGGGCAGCTCATGAAGCAGGTGCAAAACAGCGAAGCATGAACTGATAAACTGCTGCGGCGCTGCAGAATCAGGTACACGGCGGTTTCATGAGCAGCAAATTCGCAACCAAGTAGCAAGGTGTCTTTTATGTCTGACTCGGGTTTGTCTCGTGCTCTACCTGATACGTCAGCAGATTGGCGTGAACTTGTTGCAGTGATTCTCATGTCGGTGACGACTGTGTTGACCGCTTGGACTGCCTTTCAGGCCAGCAAGTGGAGCGGGGATATGTCCATTTCCTTCAATCAAGCTTCGGCGGCGCGCATTGACGCCGGACGCTACGAGGGTGAGGCAAATCGACAATCCACCATCCAGGTTTCTCTCTACACCAGCTGGGTGCAAGCTCAGTCAAGTGGAGACGCAAAGCTCGCAGACTACTTACAGGAAAACTTCCCCGAGCCACTCGCCTCTGCGACGAACGCTTGGCTAGAACTCAAACCGCTAACAAATCCAAGTGCGCCAAAAACCCCATTTGAGATGCCAGAGTACGAACAATTGAGCCGAGGACAGGCCATCGAGGCGGACGCTCTCGCCCAAAGCAAGACTGAAAAAGCTCTTGAAAGTAATAAACACGGCGATAACTACACGGTGTTAACGATTCTCTTCGCTACAGTTTTGTTCTTTGGAGCAGTATCAGGACGGGTCAGACGCACGCTCAGTGGATGGATTCTGGTGGGCACGGCAGCGGTCATTTTCATTGGCGCATCAAGCATCCTGATTACTTTCCCAAAACTATTTTAGATACAGCGGCCCGCGGACCCGAGTAAATTTTCCTCCTCCGCGATGCACCTGCGTGGACGAATTCGAACCCATGAGTCGCGCTCAGTGATACGGCAAAAAGTGCTTAACTCACGGCCATGATGCGGGCAAAAATTAGCTCCACATCTGCGAGGCACTACAGAACAACTTCGATCGCGATCATGCCTAGACAGGTGCGCGCATTCGCCGGTAGCCCTCTTGAATGCCCGATGATAAGCGTCGTGAAATCCGATCGTCCCTGCGTCTGAAACTCCTAGAGGGTATCCGGAAGCAAATGAGGCCAACTCGGCTATCCGCCCGCGGCTACTACTAGATCACCCAGTGCAGCAAAACTATCTGTCATCGCGAAATTCGACGTGACCGAGAACGTTGAACCCGAGTCGACCATGTAGACAACATTGGCTACGAAGCCATTAATGGAACCCTCATGACCCCATCCAACGCCGTGTCCGTCGATCTCGTACTGCATCAGGCCCAGTCCTTCGCCCGTCCACCGCATGGAACCAAACGCCGCCATGTCTTGCAACGCTGCGATGGATTGCGGTGACGGTGTGGTCATGAGTTCGAGGTGCTCCGCGTCAACGACTGCGCCACTTCCTAGGGCCGCCATCCACCGACTTACATCGGCCGGTGTCGACACGATTGCGCCGGCAGACCATGCCAGCGTCCAATCTTCACCGTCGGTCACAGCAGCCAGTTCTAAACCTTTTTGAGGGGTGCATAGGGGCTCACCCTGGTATCCACACACCATGCGCGATCCTGTCGTGGTAGGTCCCTCCGGCTTGCCTTCCCAGACGTACGTTGAGTCCAGGGTCAACGGTTCAAAAAAACGGGTTCGTACCTGCTCCGCCCAAGTCTCACCGGTCACCTCCTGCGAAATCAGGCCCAGCAGGGTGTAGTTCGTGTTGCTGTAGGCCCAACTCGTGCCCGGCGGGAAGAGTGGTTCACCAGTTGCCGCCAGGGCAACCGACTCCCGCGGGGTTTCCCGTTGTGTCAGTTCCTTCATTTGGCTGAAGTCCGGTAGCCCACTCGTGTGACCGAGCAGCATTCGCACAGTGATGTCGGCGCCATCCGGATAGTCGATCCAGGTACTGATGGGATCGTCGAGTTGAAGAAGTCCCTCTTGATCGAGGAGCATGATCAAGGCGGCGGTGAACATTTTTGTGATGCTTCCGATGTGAAAACGGTCAGCAAGCACAAGCGACTGATTTCCGGGTGGGTCGGCCGCACCCGAGACCGCCGCGATGGGTGCTGTGGCTTCTCGCTCCAGGACTGCAGCTGCCAACCCCGGGACCTGCACTCCCCACGCCTGTGCATTCGTGTCGCGCAGCTGCGCAAGTGTCGCGACTAAGGACTCCTTGGTGGCCGAGCGGGTCTGGTCATTGCCGCACGCCGACACATTCATCACAATCGCGAGCGTCGCTGCAAGTGCAATAACACGCAGGGCCCTTGGCACAGCCTTCACCAGTCCACGTTATCGCCACTCAATGAAGTGGCACTCGGGTCGGGCGGTGTTGAGGCATGTGGTTGCTGTTTCTGGTGGCCCAGGATGGGATCGAACCGTCGATGTCAAGCGCACCCCCGTCCGTTGCACAGTTAACCCCCATTAATAACCCCCGTTAATAACCCCCGTTGACACAACTTGCGACGATATTCCATCAGCACATCGACTGCCTCCGCATGGACCTTGCGCCAGGGACTCGACTGGCGGCACGCCGCCGCGTTCCCGGATGCACGTGAATGTCCCATTTGCTAGATCTGTCGTCTGTGCCCTGCGCTACTCCCCCATTTGGGCTCTCACGCCTCTATGTGTACTGGCAAGGGAAGTGTGCGAATCAGGTGTCGCCCCTAGACGTGTTGGCGCCCGACTCTTCCACCGCGGGTGGCCGGGTTTTGCTGGGTTGCTCAGAATCCAATTCGGGGCTTTCGCTCTCAGCCTCGGCAATGGATGACACTTTGGTCTTGGCCTGATGCCGCATGAGCCGCCAAATGATCAGGGCAGCGGCAAGTGTCCCCAGCAAGCCGACCGCTGTATTGACCCTGAACCCCGCAATAATAGATTCCTGGTGCAAGGTTTCAACCGGATAGCTAGCGGAATACGTGGGATAGATATTTAGTTGGTCAACACTTGATGGCGCTTCAACGATTTCGGACACGATGTTCGACGCATCTGCTTCGTTCGCTCCAGCTGACATGAGTTTGAGTGTTAGCTCGTACTGAATAATCAACAAGGTGAATGCCGAGACAAAAATGGTTCCGATTATTCCTGCCACGCTGCCCGCGGCTGACTTATAGGCACTCATGCTTCCCGAGCCAGAAGGAGTCGCACCACTCATGATCACACTCGAGATGGTCGCCCAGAATGCGGCATTGCACAGACCATAAATGGCGACGAGTACAGATGGGACCCACACAGGTTGATCGGGCTGAATCCCGAAGAGGAAACATAGACCGACCCCTTGCACCCCTAGCGCAATGAGACCAGCAACGTATACCGAAAATCTACGCATGACATATCGGGCTACAACGACTGTGCCGAATACACCCACTGCCTGCATGGGTAGCAGCACTATCGATGTGGTGGTCGGCGAGAGCTGGTAAACGTATTGAAAGCCCACTGTGATCCAGAAAAAAACATTCGTGATCGACACGAGTGCGGCCACTAGTAGGAGCATCCGCGTCTCTTTGTCTCTCACGGGTGCCAGCGATAGGCCGGGAGAAGGAGACCGACGGTAGGCGACCACCAGTAGGGCACCCGCGAGGATCGCACCGAGTGCTTGAATGGTCATTTTGGGGCGAAGGAGGTCGCTCCAATCGATTGACCCCAGAGCTCCTAGCGCTAGTGCGAGCATGATCCCGGCCAGAATTGCGGTGGCGATCTCTGGCCGATCAGGTTCTGCCGACGCTGAACGGGACGGGGCTAACTTCAGAAACAGCAAGATCATGCAGCCAATGACAGCCCATCCCAACGGCACGAATCGCCAGTTTCCGTTGTCGATCACAAAGCCGGTCAGCAGAGGGAAGATCATGAAGATGGCCGGAACCATGGCGCCCAGGAAAGCGAAGGCAGTCGCACGCTCCCCCTTGTCCAAAACGTAGGCGTTTACCAAACTGACGGCCAGAACGGCCATCGAGCCCAACGCCGCGCCAAGGAGGGCATAGCCAACCGACAGCATCACGATATTCATGGCTGCGGCTATGGAGAGTGAGCCAAGAGCAAAAAGTCCAGCTGCACCGAAAACGGATGTGCGATAACCAAGCCATGACGGAATCTGACCAGCGATGAACACCACGAGGAGCGCGGCCAGCGCCTTGACTGTCTGCACATTTGCCCAGTCGTCCGAGGAGAGGTTCAGGTCACGGGAGATCGCATCGACAAGGTAGCTGTTCCCCACTGCTGCGACCATGGCCGCAGCCACCATGATCCAGCCCAGCAGAGCCGGACCGATCCACCATTTCGTACGCGCACTTCGGGTGAGTTCTTCCTGCATCAACTCTCTCCAGGCCTAGTTAGTCGCCCTATCAACTTCAGTTAATTTCAGACTCCTTCATTACGCATCCATAATAATTGTATAAGGCTTCATGAACCTGTGTACCCGACTAATACGTCAAACTCTGTCATGTGAATTCTCGGGTCCAACTCCATTGACCGGAGCACCCGGTGCCGCGATGATGCTAACGGGGAATCTTCCCGGAACATCTTCACGCAATCAAGCGACACTCACTCGACGCCAAGACACCCGTCCATTTGCAAGTGCGGACGCATTCAAGATGAGCTACGAAATCTTGATGGAACCCCAGCTAGTCGAAAAAGGACGTGGGAGTAGAAAATCACTCTCACATCCTTTTTTTTCATTGACCTGTGACTGATTACGCGGTGGATGCCGGTGGGGCCACTGCCGGTTCCACGGCTGGTTTCTCAGTTAGTGCGGTATTCATTTCCGTATTTAACGCGTCGATGAAATCCTTTGGCAGATTCTTTACCTGCTTGTTGGTCAATGCTCTCAACTGATTCGCTGTGACGGCTCCCGCCATTTTAGACTTGATCGTCACCAGTTTGAGTTGCTTCGTTGTCATGGCTGCAACGGTGGCCGGCGATTTGAGTGACCTTTGTCCTATTCATTCCGCCGTTTAATGCTGCCGTAGTTATTGCCTTAATCTGCTTGGTTTCGAGCCCAATCATCGCTTTTGCTGGCATTGTTTTTAACTGCTGGCCGCTGACCGCTGTGAGTGCGGCAGGTTTAAACGCAGCAACCTGAGTCGGACCAATGGTCGAAAACGTTTTTGCTCCCATCGCATTTATCTGCTTGGCTTTCATACCCCCAAATACCAACGCTGGCATAGCACCGAAATTGGCCGGCTTGAATTTGTCTAAAGTCCCCGTTGGTAATGCACGGAACTGGCCCGCACTAAATGCGCCAGCTGGTAGGGCGTTCCATTGCTGATTGCTTTGAGCGCGGGACCTTCGAATGCACCAACCTGCAGAGCATTCAACGTACCAAATGCCACCGGCCTCACATCTTCGAGCTGGCCAGCACCAAAGCTTGCTACCGAGGCAGGAGGAAGCGCGCCAAATTGATCTGCACTCCCCACGCCTGTGCATTCGTGTCACCCAGCTGCGCAAGTGTCACGGCTAATGACTCCTTGGTGGCCGAGCGGGTCTGGTCATTGCCGCACACCGACACATTCATCACAATCGCGAGCGTCGCTGCAAGTGCAATAACACGCAGAGTGCTTGGCACAACCTTCACCAGTCCACGTGATCGCCACTCAATGAAGTGACGCTCGGGGACATAGTTTTAGCGGACTTTGCTAGTACCCTGCAAGAGTGAGTATCAAAAGAGAGTCTCAGCTGCTAGCCGGAGTCGTGGTTGTTGATCTAAGTTCAAATATTGCCGCACCGTTCACTGGCGCGATACTGGCCGATTTGGGTGCTGACGTTGTGCACATTGAACCGCCTACCGGCGATGACAGCCGCCGCATGTCACCCACGCAGGGTAATGCTTCGGCATATTTCTACGTGGTCAATCGCAATAAGATGATGCAGACGCTTGATCTTCGCGAACAAGCCGACCGGGACTCGCTAATTGAATTGCTCAGGGCTGCTGATGTTTTCGTGAGCAACCTGCGCCCACGCAAACTCACCGAGCTGGGATTAAATGAAGCATCGATTCGTGCTCGATTCCCGCAGTTGATTACAGCCTACCTCAACGCCTACGGGCCTCACCCCGATGAATTGGACCAGGCTGGCTACGACGGAGTAGTTCAGGCCCGAACTGGGATCATTGGCGTTACCGGTGGGGTGGAGCCTGCTCGGGCTGGTGTTTCCATACTCGACATGGGTGCCGGAATGTGGCTTTCCATCGGCATCATTTCAGCATTGTTTCAGCGCACCCAATCTGGAATCGGTTCAACCGTCTCCACCTCACTTTTCGAAACCGGCGTGAGTTGGAGCTCGTATCACCTGCTCGCCCATCAGATTTCAGGAGATGCTTCCGCACGCTCAGGCACTGGCCATCCGGCATTTGCCCCGTACGGGTTATTTCCCACTTCTGACGGAGAAGTAATGATCGGCGTGGGTGGAGATACCATTTTCGAACGACTGGTCGGCGCGATCGGAAAACATGACCTGGCCAAGGACCCACGATTCGTCACAAATATGGTCAGAGTCGCCAATCAAGACCAGCTTCGTGAATTACTTTCTGCAGCATTCATAAAATTTTCTACGGTCGACCTCGTCGCGAAACTGCGTGCCGCTGACGTCCCAGTAGACCAACTACAGCTGCCCGAAGACTTACTCAAGGACTCCGCAGCCAGCTCCCAACTCACCAAAGTTGTTATTGATGGCCATGATGCTGTAATCCCGGCGCTGCCTTTGCGAATTAATGGCGAGTATCCGCCGATTAGGTCCCCTTTTTGAACGCAGCAGCCACAATTGCCACCAAGATAGTCGCGATCAAAACTTGGGCTCCGAACGTAAGCCAGAAGCCCCACCCCGCGGCACTGCCAACGAGTGCCCCTCCGGCGCCCCCGACAACGCCGATTAAAATCGTGACCAAGCATCCAATCGGCTGCATGCTCGGCACCAAAATACGAGCGATTAACCCGATAATAATTCCAACGACGAGTCCGCTGAGTAATCCGCTGATTTCCATAGGGCAACTCAACCACTAAGTAGCCAAGTCACACAAGCGCCCCGGCCAAAAGATCTGTCGGAAATTATCTATTTAGACCCCTCAATGCATTCTCACTGACTGCACACGCCGGCTGGAGACCGAAGGGGCGTCACCGAGTCGCTGTTCGCCCATGCTTTTAGGCCAGTAGGCTTCACTCGTGAGTATTGCTATCGAGACCGTCGTTTTCTTCGCAATCGCCTTCGTTATTTTCGGGCTCGTTTTCGTCCTGCTTGGCCTATCGAGTGAACGAGGGTACTGGTCCCAGCGTGACCCTTCAGGCGATGCTCGCAAGGCGGCAACCGGATTTCACACTGTTTACCATCGGGCGTTCAGGATCGCCGCTGGGGAATACCGCGCACCTTTACGCATCGCGGCAATTGGTGTTGTGCTGTGGTATTTCGCGATTGCCGCGTTAATTCTTGCTGGCCTCATGGCCGTGAGTTAGGCACTCTATTTACTCTCGTTCTTTTTTGAGGACGAACAACGCCCTCCCCATTCGCCTACCGCAACGGCGGTCCTGGCCACCACATAGCCTTTTTTTGAGCCGATCATTTCGTCATTTCGGTCGGGTGATCATTGCCAGGACAGTAGTCGCCGCCGTCGCCCCCAACCAGATAATCTGTAGGATCCAGCCCGGTGGCCCAAATGTCCAAGCGGTATCTGATGTCCCCGCATTTAGGGCCAAAAATGTGATCCCCGCGTCTTCTCGTAACTCTTTGCCTCGAGTCAGGCACCACACACTGTCGCGTCCCTGTGCCACTAATCACAAATTGATCTTGCAGAGTTGCGACCTCGGCTAGATCATCAGCATTTGTCGGATGGCCAGAAGCCAATTTTATAATGTGATCAAACTGGTATTCGGTTTCAGTACGCGCAACATTTCCGACATTCACCTACCTTGGAGCTGTGTCAATTTCTCCATTTTAGGCGCGCACAACCTGAGCCACCGGGAACATCTCCACCGTGACAATAAATAGGTCCAAATCTCCCAATAAATCAATCGCCAGGCCGGTAGGCATTGGTCTCCCCTTCACGCACCCGGCAGGCGGCATGACATCAGATCCCGATCCCAACTCACCGTCTTATTAACGTAGGGATGCTCTCAAAACCACGAATAACGTGTGACGGGTATCGAACGGGGGAACCGGTTAGTTCAAAATTGGGCAGGGCCGAAAGAAGCTCCCCTATTCCAACACGCGTCTCTAGTCGAGCCAATGGCATGCCCACACAAAAGTGAATACCCTCACCAAATGCAAGATTCCGACTGCCATCACGGGAGAGAACCAACTCATCTGGGTTGTCAAACACCCGAGGATCTCGGTTTCCTGAAGCAAAAATCATGAGGACCCGGGAATCAGGGGGAAGCGTAATTCCGTGAAGGGTCACCTCTCGAGTCGTTACTCGCGCCAACCATTGAGCCGGCGCGTCGAAGCGAAGAAACTCGTCAATCACAGTACTTGAGGGACCACCGTGATCCGATGAAAGTTCCTCCCCGGTCACCTGACCAGTGCCAAGTGCATGCACCATGTTGCCCAAAAGGCTCGTTGTTGTTTCCATTCCGGCAGCGACAAGAAGTAGCGTCAAACCTTGCACCTCCTCAAGATCCATCGTCCCACCGTCTATTGCGCGAGCCATGTCTCCGAAGACATCGTCAGAATAAGCTCCGCCCCGCTGCCCCTGTACTAATGATTCAAAGAAGGCCACCAGCTCCGCTCTGAGTTCGTATGCCCGCGGAGAAGGCCCGGATTCTCCAGGCGGGCGGCTCAACATCTGTAGACCAGCTTGAGTAGTCCAATTTAGGTCCGATTCAGGAATACCAAGAATGCGAAAAATTGTTGCAATGGGGAGTTTCTGAGTGAATTCTGTTGCCAAATCAACGTGCTCCTGCTCCAGAAATTCCCCGATCAGATGCCGCGCTGTCGTTCGCACAATCTCCTCATAAGACTTTATGTTCTTATTGAGAAACCGTGGCGCCAAAACTTTCCGCAGAACATCATGGCGAGGTGGATCCAATTCTTGAATACTGCCAGGACCAAAAAATTGCACATACGAGCCCAGCTCGACACCCTTGGCGCTAGAAAATGTTTCCCAATCTCGAAGGCCCTCCTTGATATCTGTGTACCGAGATAGAGCCCACACGTCATGTCGGGCAACGTGATAAAGCGGAAACTCCTCCCGCAAACGCCCATACGACGGGTACGGATTCTCGTGAGACTCCTCAGAGACGGGATCGTAAACGGGATCAGGATCTTCGATCATAGTGAGAAAGGTTAGTGCACCGAGTCACGTGTCAAAAGCTCCACCGTCGGTGAGGACAAACAGGGCCGCGCGTGTCGTGAAGGGAGCAGCACATCTACACACGCGCTCACAACGTACACCCAACAGCGCAGCAGCGTTCCCACAATGTGTGTAGGACCCCTAGACTTTCCGGTTTAACGCTCCCGGAGTTATCCTCCAAGAGGTGTCAGTACCTAGCCACCTCCTGCCACTAATGAAATATTTGCTGCGACTCCATTTTCACCAGGGAAATTCGAGCATCCGCGGCAAGTGCTTAAACAACGAATCCCCTCACAATCTGGCGAGAGATTATGGGGGGATTCGAGTCGGGCTGACAGGAATTGAACCTGCGACCTTCCGACCCCCAGCCGGACGCGCTACCAAACTGCGCCACAGCCCGCGACACGACTCATAACCCTATCTCATGGGCATGAATCAGCTTTCATGACTAAGGACGACTACTAGCGGCGGGAGCGTTTTTCACGAACACGCATAACGATCCGAATTGGCGTACCGTCGAAACCGAAGTCCTCGCGCAATCTACGCTCAATGAAGCGCCGATACCCGGCTTCAAGGAACCCAGTGGTGAAAAGAGCAAAAGTCGGTGGGCCCGCTGACACTTGAGTACCGAAAAGGATCCGCGGCTGCTTGCCACCGCGGAGCGGATGCGGGTGAGCTGCCGTAAGGTCTGCGATGAACCTGTTCAGTGCACCAGTAGGGACCCGGGAATCCCAGTTATCCAAGGCCAACTCAAGACCCGGAGCCAGCTTTTCGACGTGGCGTTTAGTTTTCGCTGAAATATTTACGGTGGGCGCCCACGCGACCGAAGCAAGATCGCGATCAATCTCCTTAGCCAGATACACGCGACGATCCTCGTCAGTCAAATCCCACTTATTGAACGCAATCACAAGTGCCCTGCCCGCGTCGATCACCATCGCGATAATTCGCTGATCTTGTTCGCTCAGTGGTTCGGATGCATCAACAAGAACGATCGCGACTTCAGCCCGATCAAGTGCAGCTTGGGTCCGAAGCGTTGCGTAGTACTCGTGCCCGGAAGCCTCCTTCGCCCTGCGCCTGATGCCAGCCGTGTCAACAAACCACCACAAACGATCCTTGATCTCAACCAGTTCGTCAACCGGGTCCACTGTTGTTCCAGCCACATCATCCACGACCACCCGAGATGATCCTGCGAGCGCATTCAGCAGAGAGGATTTACCCACATTGGGCTTTCCCAGTAGTGCGACCCGACGGGGAGCACCTTCTTTTCTCTGACCCGATCCGGTTTCCGGCAGCGCTTTTACCACTGCATCAAGGAGGTCACCCGAGCGACGCCCGTGCAAACCAGAAACGGGTTGCGGCTCCCCTAGCCCCAAACTCCACAGGGCCGTCGCTTCAAGCTCGGCATTGTGATCATCAGCCTTATTCGCGACCAAGATTGCGGGTTTACCAGATTTGCGGATCACATCAACAACATATTCATCCGTTGTCGTGGCTCCCACCATCGCATCAACAACAAAAACAATTACGTCGGACTCATTAATTGCCCGCTCCGCCTGAGCCGCAATCTGGGCATGAATGCCACGTGAATTGCGTTCCCAGCCGCCAGTGTCCATGACCAAGAATTTTTTGCCGTTCCACTCTGCTTCGTAACTCACCCGGTCGCGGGTAACACCTGGTACATCTTCGACAACAGCTTCTCTCCGGCCAATAATGCGGTTCACCAGAGTTGACTTGCCCACGTTGGGGCGACCCACAATTGCCACAACCGGCAGGTTCGCGGTCGAACCCAACTCGGCGAGATCGGCGTCAAATTCGCCAAATTCCTCACGAACAGCTTCAAATGCGGCGGCAAGTAGCGCGTCTTCATCCATCGGTTCGAAATCGGAATCCTCAGGATCTACTGAGCTCACTTCGTTCTCATCCATGTCGCTGCTCGCTCTGCCCTTCAGGATTTCAATTGAACCTGCTTGCTCCGGCGCCCTTGCGGCGACTCCCCAAAGTACACAGGGGCGCAACCTTCGCCTACAGAGGGCTCAGCCAATGGTGTTTATGGATAGGTTTGGTGCGCCATTTGGACCAATTGGTCCACAACCTGATCCAAGGTCAGATCGCTCGTGTCCAGTATTTGGGAATCAGCAGCTGGCTTGAGGGGTGAGTGTTCGCGCCCGGTATCCTTTGCATCACGGACCAAAATCGCCTGCTGCGTATCCGCAATTTTCTTCGCATCCGCTTCCGGGTCCACCTCCAAACTGCGCCTTCGTGCCCGAGCCTCGGGCGAAGCCGTGAGAAAAACTTTGAGGGCAGAGTCAGGCAGGACAACGGTGCCAATGTCGCGACCTTCAATAACGATCCCAACACCCGATGCCGACACGGCTGCACGTTGAAGTTTTACCAGAAGCTCACGCACATAAGGCACGGCACTTACCGCGCTCACCGCCGCGGTCACTTCCGGTGAACGAATAGCGCTTGTGACGTCGTGGCCATTTGCCGAGATGCTAAAATTCATTGGATCCGTTGTTGCACGAATTGTTGTGCTTGCTGCCTGCTGAGAGATTGCGGCGGGGTCATTGAGGTCAATTCGCGCGTGCAGCATCGCCCACGTGATCGCCCGGTACATGGCACCGGTATCCAGCATTGCCCAGCCCAAGCTCTGCGCGACCGCGCGACTCACGGAGGATTTCCCTGAACCTGCTGGACCGTCTAACGCCAAAATTTTTGTTGTCATTGACGCCCTCGAGTATCAAAGCCCCGTTGGTACAACCCGTTTTCCAGTTCCATCGACTCACCCGCCGGTACAAAAAGCTGCACGATCCCACTGGGACGGCCCATAACGTGCTCAATCCGGACGTCTTCTAAGTTGATATCGAGAACACCGACGCCAGCGAAAAGCTCAGCCAGGGCTCCTGGTTGGTCAGAGATCATCACGTTTACCGACTCGAAACGGTTAGATCCGGATCCGTGCTTTCCCGGGATCCGCGCCCTACCCTCATTTCCCGCCCGCAAAGTCTGCTCAATGCGCACCCGGTCCTTATCCTCAAGAGCAGTGCACAGCTCCGCTAACTCATTGCTCACTTGGCGCAGCACCCGCGAGATTTCCGTGGCGTTGCCTTGCAAAATGTCGCTCCACAAGTTCGGATCTGAACCGGCAATCCGGATGGTGTCCCCCAGTCCTGACCCCGAAATCGCCAAATCGGAATGCTCAGCCTCAACCAGTTGGGCGGCAAGAGCACTCGAAACTAATTGGGGAACATGGGAAACCAATGCAACTGCGCGATCATGATCGGCCGGATCCATGGTCACCAAGCCGCCACCCATGTCAGTGATCACCAGCGCCGCTGTGGCTCGAGCAGCATCACTACCTTCGGTCAGCACCCAAATTCGATCCTGAAATAAGTCGGCCCGCGCAGCACCAGGTCCTGCAACTTCCCGACCCGCCATTGGGTGGGCACCCATGACCCTTCCGCTACCGGTCAACTCAGGATCCAATGCAGCAAGGATCGATCCGCGCACTGAACTGACATCTAGGATCAGCGCACTGCCAAATCTTTCGAACGCGACCTTAATTGACTCTGCGGCAACACCGGGAGGCACACAGACGAATACCACCTCAGGATGCCGGTCAGATTTTGCAACAGGTTGATGCCGCGACAGTGTGGCCAAAACTCCTAGATCCTGCGCCTGGGCAACATGGTCAGCATTAATGTCCTCGGCACTCACCTCGTACCCAGATTTACGCAGCGATAAAGCGATTGACGTGCCAATGAGCCCGCAGCCAATAATGTGGACGCTAGGCACCACCTGCATCCTCCGCTGACTGCTCAGTCAGGTCAGCGCGCAAAACTTCGGCGCCGCGCAGATACACGTGTTGCACTTCACTGCGATCTAACTCAGTTTCTACATGAGTCATGATCCGGACGACTCGCTCCAATGCTCCCACAACATCCATCTCTTGCGCACACATCAGTGGGACATCTGTCAGACCGTGGGTTCGAATTCCAGCAGCCGGAAATGCACACGTCAAGTCAGGCGTGCCAGTGAGAAAAATGCTGATCACCTGCGCTGATCTGATCCCGTTGCGCATCATGATGTGGTCAATCAGTTCAGCCACCGCTTCATTCATCTCCTCGGCATTATTTGCCGTGAGACACGTTGCACCCCTGATCGCTCGTATCGCCATTGGCCAAGTCTAATCAGATGCTTTAGAGCCCGGCAGCGGTGTAAAGGGCACGTAGTTGCGCTCCATTAATCACCCTGAGCACGCCGGGTCGCTGCTGTCCTAGAGCCACGGGGCCAATTTTGGTCCGGACCAAGGCGGTAACCGGCGATCCCACTGCATCAAACATGCGTCGAACGATCCGATTGCGCCCTTCATGGATCACTAACTCCACCATGACAGCGTTCTTGGCTCGGTCCAAGATTCTCGCCTTAGCGGCTTTGACCATTCCGTCATCTAGCTCGATTCCACTGATCAGGCTCGCTAGCGCCTGGTTAGGCAGCTCTTTGACGGTGGCAATATAAGTTTTATCCACTCCGAAGCTCGGGTGGATTAACCGGTTGGCTAATTCCCCATCGTTTGTTAACAGCAGTAAACCTTCGGTGTCTGCATCGAGTCTTCCCACATGGAAAACTCTGCGCTCAAGGTCAGTTACGTAGTCGCCAACGCAGGGGCGCCCCTGGTCGTCCACCATAGTGGTCAGGACACCCTTCGGCTTATTTAATGCATACACGATTATTTCGGCTTTAGTTTGGAGTCTTTCGCCGTCCACATGAATAATATCAACTTCGGGGTCAACACGGCGCCCCTGACCGGTCACGGTTTCACCATTAATACTGACTCGACCTTGATCAATTAGGACTTCACATGCCCTGCGACTGCCGATTCCCGCGGCCGCTAATACTTTTTGAAGTCGGATCTTTGTTTCAATCACCGGAAGCAACCGACTCCAACACTGCGTCCAGATCTGCCAGATCAGGAATATGTTCGGCCAATGGAGGTAGATCCGCGAGCGACGAAATCCCCAGTCGCTCAAGAAAAAACGAGGTCGTTTTGTAGAAAATTGCCCCCGACTCGTTTTCCGTCCCCGCTTCCTGAATCAATCCCCGCGTAAGCAGCGTTTTAATAACACCATCAACGTTGACTCCGCGCACAGCACTCACCCGACCCCGGGTCACCGGTTGCCGGTAAGCAATCACCGACAAGGTCTCTAACGCCGCCTGGGTTAATTTTGCCTGCTGCCCATCAACAACCCAACGTTCAATCAGTGGCGAGCATTCGCTACGCGTATAAAAACGCCAACCACCGGCGACTTCCCGCAAATCAAAACCGCGCATCTGCTCCGTGTACTCCACAGAGAGCTCTGTGAGCATGCGTTCGACATTGGGCAGCGGCGCCTTCGTTATCTGGGCGAGTTCAATTGCCGGCATAGGCTCGTCCGTGAGAAGTAAAAGAGCTTCAATTGCTGCGCCCAAATTCGGGGCACCCAGATCGTCGATCGGCTCACCCATTTCTTCGATTTGCTCACTCATTGCTGTCTCCCGTTTCTTCATCTGAACTGACGGAGACTTCTGGCTCCACATCTACGTCCCGGTCAACATCGAATTCGTCCGTCACCTCAATATCACCCTCGTGTTGACCGACCCATCGCACTGTCAAATCACCTAACGGAGAGATTTGTTCAAAAAGTACGCTTTGCTCACAATACAGCTCCAGCAGTGCCAGGAAGCGACCGACAACAAGTAGAGTTGTATCACAATCTTGGGTGAGAGCCCGAAAAGTTGATGTTCCCACCCGTCTTAGGTGTTCCACAATTATGGCGGCTTGCTCGCGAACACTTACTCGTTGACGATGAATATGGCCAATGTCTACTTCCTCGACCGGCTTGGGTGAGAGTGCAAAAGCTGCCATAGCTGCGAACTGGTCCGGGCTGATGCTCAATAGGACTTCGGGTAGCATTTCAGCAAATTGTGGCTCGAGTCCGGTAGTACGTGGATACGATTTACTGGCTGTTCCCATCATGCGGGTGAACAGAACCGTGATCTCTTTATATGCACGGTACTGCAAAATCCGGGCAAATAGTAGGTCCCTAGCTTCGAGTAACGCTAGGTCTTCTTCATCTTCAACCTCGCCTCGTGGCAGCAGCCTGGCGGCCTTGAGATCAAGTAGCGTCGCCGCAACTACTAAAAAGCTGCTGGTCTCGTCAAGATCCCAATTCTCACCTTGACCTCTGATGTGCGCGATAAATTCGTCCGTGACCGTGTGCAGGGCCAACTCGGTTACTTCAAGCTTGTGTTTGGAAATCAGTGAGAGCAGTAGGTCAAAAGGTCCCTCGAAACCGCCCACTCGTACGGAGAAAGGTGCCTTACCCTGGGTGTCTTTGTCGACTAGGTCGATGCTCACCTACGCGTTCACCTACGTGTTCACCTGGCAAGGACCTCGCGGGCGAGCCTGCGATAGGCCTGCGCCCCACTACTTGTCGGAGCAAAGGTGGTAATCGGCTCGCCCGCCACGGCTGAGTCTGGAAATTTCACCGTCCGATTGATGGTCGTGGAGAACACCGTGTCACCGAAAGCACCCGTTACCGATTGAAGTACCTCACGACCGTGCAATGTTCTGGGGTCGTACATGGTGGGAAGCACACCAACAATTCGGAGTTGGGGATTAAGTCGCGACACCACTTTGTCGATCGTGTCTTTGAGGAGCGCAACCCCACGCAGCGCAAAATACTCAGTTTCCATGGGGATAATTACTTCTGTACTCGCAGTAAGTGCGTTCAAAGTGAGCAATCCAAGCGATGGCTGGCAATCAATGAGAACGATGTCGTAGTCCTCAATGATCGGCGCCAACACCCTTTGCAACGCATATTCGCGGCCCACTTCACTCACCAATTGAACTTCGGCGGCGGAAAGATCAATGTTGCTGGGGACCAGATCCAGTCCAGGAACACGGGTACTCACAATCACGTCCCCAATATGACAGTCGCTCTGGGTTAAAAGATTGTAGATCGACAGATCTATTTCATTGGGATTTATGCCAAGTGCAACCGACAGCGCACCCTGCGGGTCGAAGTCTACGAGCAGCACTTTGCGCCCGTAACCGGCAAGCGCTGCACCTAGTGACACTGTAGAGGTCGTTTTCCCAACGCCGCCTTTTTGATTGACCATTGAAATCACCCGGGCCGGCCCATGTTTTTCTAACACAGGGGGCTCTGGGATGACCGCCAATTTCGGGTCTATGGATTCCTCGCTCATGATGGTCTCAAGCCTACTGTGTCCCGAGGTTTAATCCCCCGATTGGCAGGGTCAACCAGCGAATGGTGGCTAAGTCGCCCGCGGGTGGGATGACGCATAGATTTCCCGGAGGGTCTCCACCGTTACCAGCGTGTACACCTGGGTCGTTGTGACCGAGGCGTGCCCCAGCAGTTCCTGCACCGTGCGAACATCAGCGCCACGCTCAAGCAGGTGGGTTGCATAGCTGTGCCGAAGGCTGTGCGGGCTCACTCCTAGGATTTCAGCCCGGCCGGCAGCCTGGCTCACACACTCCCAAGCGCTTTGACGCGAAAGTGGTTTTCCCCGTCGATTCAGGAAAAGTTTATGGGTCCCCGGTCCTTTCCCTACTTGTTGACTGCGCTCACCTCGTTGGTACTCATCAATTGCCCGCAATGCAAATGTGCCGACCGGGATCAGCCGCTGCTTATTCCCCTTCCCCGTAACAATCACCGTCCCCGAACCAGCATCAATGTCATCAATACTCAAATTGGTCAGCTCAGAAATCCGCATTCCTGTGCCGTAAAGCAATTCCATGATTGCTCGGTCACGCTGGGGAAGATCACTCAAATCCGTAGCATCGATTAACGAGACTACGGACTCGTAGGGCATTGCTTTGGGTAACCGGCGCGGTACCGATGTGGGGTGAACGTCTACAGCCGGATTGATAGCGGTCCAGTCTTCGGCCACGCAGAATTTATGGAACCCACGGACCGAGACCACAATTCGAGCTGCACTTGACGCACTGAGCCGGTCTGCCAGTGAAGTTGCAAAGTCGCTGATGGCATTGGTGGTAATTTGATCGATCTCAATGAGCCCGATGTTCGTACACCAGTGCTGATAGCGGCCTAGATCACGGGAGTACGCACTCACAGTGTTGCCGGAAAGACCTCGCTCAATACTGATGTGATCGAGGTATCCACGAATTGCTAGATCTAACTTCAGGCGAGTGCCTCTGCTAGCTCCATCAATGGGTATGACCAAGACTCAGCGACGGCCGCATATGTCACCTGGTGGTTGTGAACATTTAGCCCGAGCGCCAGAGCCCGATCATCTGACAAAGCTTTCTTCCAACCTTTATTGGCCAGTGCCACCGCGTACGGGAGGGTGACGTTGGTCAGCGCATATGTCGAAGTGTGCGGGACCGCCCCTGGCATATTTGCCACACAGTAAAACACGGATTCGTGTACTTGATAGGTCGGCTCCGCATGTGTGGTTGGTCGAGAGTCTTCAAAGCACCCTCCCTGGTCAACTGCGATATCAACCAACACTGAACCCGGCTTCATGCGAGACACAAGCTCATTGGAAATCAATTTGGGAGCTTTTGTTCCCGGAACAAGTACCGCACCAATCACCAAGTCCGCATCAAGCACGGCTTGCTCAATTTCAAATGAATTCGACGCCACGGTTTGCATGTGCCCTTGGTAAATTGCATCTACCTGGCGTAATCGCGCGACATTTTTGTCGAGAAGAAGAACTTCCGCCTGCATCCCTAACGCAATCGCAGCGGAGTTCATGCCGGCAACACCAGCACCAAGCACAACCACTTTGGCCGCGTAAACACCGGACACTCCGCCCATCAGGACCCCGCGGCCACCATGCGCACGCATAAGTGAGTGTGCTCCCACCTGGGGCGCCAACCGTCCAGCGACTTCAGACATCGGGGCTAGGAGCGGGAGCGAACCGTCGGTCAATTCGACTGTCTCGTAGGCGATCGCCGTTGCGCCAGATTTCACAAGTGCATCCGTACACTCTTGTGATGCGGCAAGATGCAAATAGGTGAAAATAACTTGCCCCTCGCGCATACGGTCGTACTCCGCCGCGATGGGTTCTTTCACTTTCAGGATCATGTCGGCGCTTTCCCACACCGCTTCTGCCGTGGCCAGCATCTGGGCGCCGGCGGCGACAAACTCGGAGTCCGGAATTGACGAACCGACGCCGGCACCGGCCTCAATAACAACTTCATGGCCATTTGTCACCAGTTCATGAACACCCGCCGGGGTCGCTGCCACCCGGTACTCGTGGTTCTTAATTTCTTTCGGGATTCCAACGCGCACAATAACCTCTGCTTCTCATAACAATCAGTGCCATCAACCTACACGGCCGGCAATCTGCCCTGAGTTTTCAGCCCCTCGCGAGCCCCCCATGGCGCTTTAGCCCCACGCAACTCGCACCCGGGGCTGGACCGCCACGCCCACGCTGCCAAGATTCCCAGTACCGCCGTCGGGTTTCCCAGCGCCCCACTCAACACTAAATCCACCGCGTGTGGCAGTGGCACCCACGCAACAGGCAGGTCAATCTCTTCCGCTTCTCCCGTCACTATGCGCCCGCTCGGGAGCCCGGAGATTTCTCTCGCCAAATAGATCCGAATCGCTTCACTTGATCCACCCGGAGAGTTATAAAAATCAACCAGAGTGTCCCACCGTGCTGCGACCACTCCCGCTTCCTCGGCCAATTCGCGCTGCGCGGCAGCCAGAGGATTTTCATCGGGGACATCAAGCAAACCCGCGGGGGTCTCAAAAAGAAACATCCCCAGTGGCTGCCGGTATTGACGAATAAGCAACACTTCATCGCGTTCATTGAGCACAAGCACCGCAACCGCCCCAGGGTGAATCAGAATATCGCGCGTCACACGTTGACCGGCAATCTCTATAGTTTCCACGTCCACTCGCCACTTCCCGCCCACATGGACGGTTTCGTGCGCGAGCAGTTCCGCCGGATCAAGGCTGTCTGCCACCTGTCCAAGCCACGGTTCGGACACCCGCCAGGGACCTAAGCGTCCGCTGTTGAAAGATCCTGTTGCGATGCATGTGAGCGAGCAATCGCAGCTTCAATTAGGCCACTAAAAAGTGGGTGCGCGTGCGTTGGTCGCGAACGCAATTCCGGGTGGGCTTGGGTGCCGATGTAGTACGGGTGGACGCTCGCGGGCAGCTCTACGAATTCAACAAGGCGTCCATCCGGCGAAGTGCCCGAAAAAGTCAACCCAGACTCAGAGAGCTGCTCGCGATACTCGTTTGATACCTCAAAACGGTGGCGGTGACGTTCCTCAATGTACGGCTGTCCATAGACCCGATAGGCGACAGATCCTTCGGTGAGTTTGGCCGGGTACAGCCCCAATCGCATAGTCCCACCCATGTCGCGTTCACCGGACACCACATCCCGCTGGTCCGCCATTGTCGCAACAACCGGGTGCGGCGTCGACTCATCAAACTCGACCGAGTTCGCATTCTCCAGACCTGAAATTGTTCGGGCATATTCGATAACCATGCATTGCAGGCCAAGACAAAGACCCAGTGTCGGGATCATGTTCTCGCGCGCATAAGTTAATGCTCCCAACTTTCCCTCGATCCCACGAACACCGAATCCCCCCGGAACACAAATTGCGTCAAGATCTGACAGGTTCTTAGCGGCGCCTTCTTGGGTTGCGCAATCATCACTGGATACCCAGCGGATATTGACACGGCAATTATTGTGAAAACCGCCGGCTCGTAACGCTTCGGTTACCGAAAGATATGCGTCGGGTAGGTCAATATATTTACCCACTAAGCCAACTGTGACTACATGCTTGGGGTGATGAACCCGTTCAAGCAGCTCATCCCATTGATCCCAGTTTACGTCGCGGAAGGGTAAGTCGAGTCTGCGTACAACGTATGCATCCAGACCTTCAGAATGCAACACTTTTGGAATGTCATAAATACTCAGTGCATCAACCGCCGCCACAACCGCTTCGACATCAACATCGCACATCATAGAAATTTTCTGTTTGATCGAGTCTGGAACTGGACGATCCGCTCGCAAGACAATCGCATCTGGTTGGATTCCAATATTACGCAACGCTGCGACTGAATGCTGGGTCGGCTTTGTTTTCAACTCGCCCGATGGTCCGATATAGGGCAAGAGCGAAACATGTAGGAAGAAAACATTGTCTCGACCAACTTCGTGGCGAATCTGACGCGCAGACTCAAGAAATGGCAGGCTTTCAATGTCTCCAACTGTGCCACCGACTTCGGTGATCACGACATCAACGTTTGGCCCAGCCATTCTGCGGATGCGCGACTTAATTTCATTAGTGATGTGCGGAATGACCTGCACAGTGTCGCCCAGGTACTCTCCCCGCCGTTCCTTTGCAATCACCGTCGAATACACCTGCCCGGTTGTCACGTTCGCCGAGCCATGCAAATTAGTATCAAGGAAACGTTCGTAGTGCCCGATATCAAGATCGGTTTCAGCCCCGTCATCAGTCACGAAAACCTCACCGTGCTGAAATGGATTCATGGTTCCTGGGTCGACGTTGAGGTAGGGATCAAGCTTTTGCATTGTCACGCGCAAACCCCGAGAAGTAAGCAGGTTGCCCAATGAAGAAGCCGTAAGTCCCTTACCAAGTGAGGAGGCGACACCCCCGGTGACGAATATGTGCTTGGTCCCAGTTTTCTCCACGGGAGCGAAGCCTATCAGTGTCTAATCCTGCACCCCCACGACTCGCAGGGAAGACCCAGATCTAGTCACTTTTCGGTGCACCCAAGTTAACCTTTTGAGCCAAGTTCAAGTAACTCAAGTGCATGCGCACCACCATGTTCAGAGTCCGGTAGGCCCGACAGCATCCGGGTGATTTCTCGGACCCGTTCCTCCCCCTGGACCCACGCAATGCTTGTTTCCACCGAGTCGGACCGAGCTACTTTCTCCACGACCAAATGTCGATCGGCGAATGCCGCCACTTGGGGCAGGTGGGTCACAACGATTACTTGGGTGTGTTTCGCCAGCGCGGCGAGCCTGCGGCCCACTTCAACGGCAACCCCGCCCCCGATGCCTGCGTCTACTTCATCAAAAATCATGGTGGGAACAGGATCTTCACCAGCCAGGGCAACCTCGATTGCGAGCATCACCCGGCTGAGTTCCCCGCCCGATGCCGTTCGAGACAACGGCAAGAATTTGGCTCCCTCGTGGGCCGCCAGCATGAATGTTGCCCGATCCCGCCCACTGCGACTCCACAGCTGCGGATCTTCTTCCACCGCCAGTTCAATCCGCATTCGAGCGAAAGGCATGGCAAGCCCACCCAGTTCCGCCTCAATGATGACTTGAAGGTGCCCGGCCGTGGTGACCCGTACCTGGGTTAACTCTTCCACCCGCTCGGTCGCAACTTTTAGTGCCGCCGAGATCGCCTTGTCAAGCTCTTCGAGGCGGGAGTCACGGGCAAGGATGCTCGCCAACTCGAGTTCGGCCTGCACATTCCAATCCAAAACTTCAACCAGGGAAGGACCATACTTTTTCTTGATCGCCGATAACTGCGACACCCGAGTTTCCAGATCCGCCAGCTCTTGGGGGTCAGAACCCAGAGCGGCTAGGTAGTGGCCCAAATCTGAGTCAAGATCGGATATCTCGGTGATAAGTGACACCATTCGGCCAAGGTGGGCACTCACCTCTGTATCTAGTTCGCCCGCATGCTCGAGCGACTTGGACGCCTCCCCCATTTGGTCCAACACCGAAGCAGCACGCGACTCCTGTCCAGAAATACTCATACCAGTGAGCAATTCACGTACCCGGCCAACCGCTCCATTAAGGTCATCCACATTTCGCATGACCGAAATCTTTTGCGCGGCCTGCGCATCTTCACCCTCGGCCAGTGACAATTCGGAAATTTCTTTAATACCTTGCTCCAACACGAAAATCCGCGCTTGCTGGTCACTCTCACTCGCCAGAAGCTGGTCTTGCTCTTTACGTAATCGCCGGTAGTCGCGCAGTGCCATCTGATACCGAGTTTTGACGCTGGCCAGCGGCTCACCACCTGCGCGGTCAAGGAGTTCGAGCTGCTTACCAAAATCGCGCAGCAGCACCTGATCGGATTGTCCGTGCAAGGCAATCAGGTTTTCGCTCACCTCACGCAAAACACTCGCAGCCACCGGCCTCCCGCCGAGAAAAACTTTTCCCCGGCCGCTTTGACTGATTTCACGAGAGATCAGGAGCGAGAAATCAGCAGTTCCCACAATTTCTTCACATTCGCCACCGCCTTGCTCAACCAACGTAAGCACCGCACCACCATCGGCCCCACTAAACCTGACTTCACAATCCACGCGAGCACGTTCTGCAGACTCCAGCACCAATTCCGCACTTGCACGATTACCCATGATCAGACCGATGCTTTGCAGAATCATGGATTTTCCTGCGCCCGTTTCACCAGTGAGAACGGTCAGGCCAGGGTCGAGCTCAATGGATGCCGCAGAAATGATTCCAAGGTCGGAGATAGTTAACGACTCGAGCATCGCCTACTCGCTCGCCAAGTGCAATCTCATTTGCCCACTCCGCGCCAACCCTCGACAGGCAGCTGGAATTTCGCCACTAGTCGATCAGTAAAAGGTGATGTAACCAGTCGGGCAAAACGAACCGGCTGATCATTTGCGCGCACTTCAACAATGGAGCCCGCTGGCATCGCGATCATACGTCTGCCATCCGCCCACATGACTGCATCCGCCTCAGGCGAAGGTTCCAGTCGAATCACACTCGTCGGTGCGATCACGCACGGGCGGGCGAAAAGTGAATGCGCGCTGATGGGTAGCAATAACAGTGCACTCACTTCAGGCCACACAATCGGTCCACCGGCAGAGAACGCGTAGGCGGTAGAACCAGTGGGGGTCGCACAGATAACCCCATCGCAGCCCCACCGACTCAATGGATGACCATCAACATGGGCAAGAACACTGATCATTTTTTCCCGAGCGTGCTTTTCCACACTCACTTCATTGAGTGCCCAAGTGCGATCTACCACCTGTGATCCTTGGGAAACGATCACATCGAGTGCTAAGCGCTCCTCGACGCTCCACCGGCCACCCGCAATAGCGTCAATTACCGACTGAACGTCTTCTTCCTCGGCTTCGGCGAGGAAGCCCACGTGACCCAAGTTCACTCCCAGGATTGCCGCCCCCGAATCTCTTCCCACTTCGGCTGCACGCAACATAGTGCCGTCTCCACCAATGGCCAGAATAAGGTCAGTTGACGACAGTTCAGGTTCACCGGCTAACTCGCGGGTTCCAAAGGACGCCTTTTCAGACTGATCAGACTCCCGGCTAGTCTCAATTCCATGGCCCCTCAAGCCCGCATCCACTGAGTCTGCAATTCGCAGGGCCTGCGTGGACTGGCTATTGGCGATCACGTGCACGCGGGACGGAGCGCCCATTGCACTGCTCACGCGGGGCCCTCCTTTATCGCGGTGTCGATCATGTCCACCAAGTCTGCCGTATCCGTGGCTTGCTGCATAGCCTGCACTTCATGCTTGTGTGCCAGCCAGAGGAAATACTCCACGTTTCCCTTGGGTCCGGGTAATGGACTTGCGGCAACACCTGCTACTTGCCACCCCGCCGCGATACCGGCTTGCGCGACCCGCAGGACGGCGGCTTTGCGGACCTCTGGTTCGCGCACAACTCCATGGGATGCCCGCACGGCCTCGCGCCCTGACTCAAATTGCGGCTTAACCATTAACAGCATTTCCCCCGCAGGGTCAATCAGCGCACTGAGGGTGGGCACAACTGTCGTCAAGGAAATAAAGGACAGATCTGCCACAACCACCTGCGGGATGAAAGGCAATTGATCTGCTTCCAAATGGCGAACATTTTGACGCTCCATGACGTGCACCCTGGAATCAGTACGCAGTGACCACGCAATCTGGCCGTATCCAACGTCAACCGCTAGCACGCCGGCCGCACCTGCTTTGAGTGCCACCTCCGTGAACCCACCGGTTGACGCCCCCGCATCAAGGACAAAACGCCCGCTAAACGAGACGGGGAGAGCCTCGAGCACACCGAGTAACTTATGTGCCCCGCGTGAGACATACGAGTCCCCCGCACCTTCAACAATCAGGTTTGACTGCGGGCTGACTCCGGTTGCGGCCTTGCGAGCAAGCATTCCATCAATTTTGACGCGATGTTCTTCAATCGCAACCTGCGCTTCACCCCGTGAACGAGCCAAGCCACGCGAAACCAATTCCGCATCTAACCTGCGCATCGATTGATTCCCATCGTAAATTCTTGGTTAACTGGCTTTGATTTAACGTTCTAAATTAACCATGATGTCTTGGAGCCGGTCATGTACATCTGTCAAAATCCCATGATGGGAATGAATATCCTCCAGGTCAATGGTCTGAATCTTCTCCAAAGCAGAGTCGATCTCAACATTTCCCGTTGCTTCCCACACAGGAAGGACCAGTTCCGAATCAATGGCTTCGTCTAGCAGCAAAATGTCATCTGGATCAGACTCGACCTCAAAAACAACTGTCTCGTCCACCGGTTCATGTGACAGGGATTGATTAGGATTCATGCTCAATCACCACCTTCTTCTTTTTCTTCACGGGAGATTCCGACTCGACTGGCGCTGAAGCATGCCCCTTGGATTCGTCAGCACCGGCCGCCGCACAATCAGCTTCCACTTTTTCTACCCGCGCACGCAGAGCCGCAAGCTCATCTTCACGAACGAAACCAACCCGGCCAATTGCCTTGTCCACCTCTGTGCGAATCAACCCAACCAATAGATCACGATTTGTCTTGCTTTGAGCCATCAGGTCATCGGCCGCCTGTACCACACTTGATGCGACATCGACCGGCTGTTTTGTGCCCATTGACACGCCTTGTGCGATGAGCGAGCCGGCCACCTCCATGGCTTTTGATGCAGTGGCTTCGGTAAGCCCAGTTGCCATCTCTAGATAGTTACGCACAGTTGCCAGGTTTGGTACGGAGTCAAACATCAGTTTCTTCCTTTGCCAATTTAGGTGACCACAACCGGTCACTACTCACCGAGATCAAGTGAAATTCGCCCTTCCGCGAACGAATCCACGCCTACTTGTTCCACCAGACTCCACTTTAGGCTATCGGCAGCCCGTAACCGCTCCAGCCGAGTACCTCCCGTTGCGTGTACAACCGACTCCGCGACCTTATACACGGCTTTCGCCTCGCCGCAGGAATAGCCGTCCGACCTTTCCTGGGGGCCCACATATTCGGTGATCAAATCCCGCACGCTCTCACCCAGATAGTCCGCCCGGATCTTCGAGGCCCACACATCTGCCGGTGCGCTGACTCCAGAAAGCACCAACATGGTGGGAATCCCAACGGAGATACCGGCGGCAACATCAGTGTCGTAGCGATCCCCTACCAGCAACGGGGCCTTCGCCGGAACAACAGCCATGGCCCTATCCATCATGGATCTATCAGGCTTACCGCCCACTCCATCGGGTTCACGACCGACCGCATTGCGCACAGCTGCAACAAAGGAACCGTTACCCGGAGCGATCCCAATTTGGGTCGGAAAAGTGCTGTCAAGATTCGTTGCAATCCAGATTGCGCCACCTTGAATTAAATATGAAGCTTGAGCCAAATCCTGCCAGGAAACCAGCGGACCAAACCCCTGAACCACAGCAACGCAGTCCCGGGGATCTCGGCTCGCAATGAATCCCGCATCAAGTAACGCTTGCTCCACCCCTGCACCGCCAACCACGAAGACCCGACTGCCCGCCGGGGCATGCTCGCACAAAATTTGGACCGCAACTTGGGAGGATGTGACCACTTCACTGGCCTCAGCCGGAATGCCGAGCTCATCTAAATGCGCAGCGACCTCACCTGGCGTCCGCGAAGCGTTATTGGTTACATAGGCGACCGCGCAACCACCACGCACTAACTCCGAGACGGTTTCTGCCGCGCCACTGACGGCGGCTAAACCTCGATAGAGGACTCCATCCAAGTCAAAATAGACCGCATCAAATTGCTGAAAAAGTCGACTCACCGAGCTCACAACTCGCCCTGGCGCACGATGGGCCCCTCAAGTGGCATGCCCTGTTCAGTGCGATGACGCAAAGTTGATTTCACCTGAGACAAAGCCGAGCCGTACTCGGAACGCTGGGGTTTCATGACGAATGCCATGGCCAGATGATCACGTGCCGGAACGAACTTTTGCTGGCGCCACAGTGAGAGTCCCAATGCAAAATGGGCATAATCATTATCGGGAGCGCTCTGTACCAACTCATCCAGCACCACCTCAGCTTCACCATAACGCTTCGCATCAAAAAGCGCCCTCCCCAACCCTTCTAGAACGCTGGGGCTTGAGTTGATTCCGCGTAAACGCTCAAAAAGGATCGACGCAGCGGCGCTGTCGCCGCTCTCTAAGAGTTTGGAGGCGCGCTGGTACCAGTCGTATTCGCTTCCAGTCGGAATCCCATCGAATTCAGAACCACCTGCCATTAAAGCTCATGACCCATCCGGGCAACTTTTGTCGACATGTACACCGAGTTGTGGGAATTTTCCTCCACCACTAACGGCACTCTTTCAATGATGGTGAGGCCATAGCCTTCAAGCCCGGCACGTTTTGTCGGGTTATTGGTCAACAGTCGCATGCTTTTAATGCCGAGGTCGGAAAGGATTTGCGCACCTGTTCCGTAATCCCGCGCGTCGGATGGAAGCCCCAGTGAGAGGTTCGCATCAACTGTGTCTAGCCCACGCTCTTGTAATTCATATGCGCGCATTTTGTCTAAGAGGCCGATCCCGCGACCCTCGTGGCCTTTGACATACAGGACCACCCCGCGACCCTCCTGCGCGACGCGAGACATCGCAGTGTGAAGCTGCGGCCCACAGTCACACCGAAGCGAACCGAATACGTCACCTGTTAAACATTCAGAGTGAACTCGCACCAAAACATCTTCACCGTTACCGATTTCGCCACACATCAAAGCGACATGCTCGGTCCCATCAATCTCACTGCGGTATCCAACGGCTCGGAAATCACCATGTTCTGTCGGGAGGGCCACCTCAGCGACCTTCGTCACTTGCGATTCGTGCTGGCGTCGATATTTGATTAGGTCAGCAATGGAAATCAGCAGGAGCCCGTGTTCATCGGCAAATTCGCGGCACCGAGGCGCCCGCATCATGGTGCCGTCATCATTAACCAATTCGCATAAAGCCCCTGCTCCGGTTAACCCAGCCAAAGTGGTGAGATCAACTGATGCTTCAGTGTGCCCGGGCCGCCGCAAAACACCGCCTTTTACCGCACGCAGTGGCATCACGTGACCGGGGCGAGTGAGTTCATAGGGTTCAGTTGCCGAGTCCGCAAGTACCCGAATCGTGTGTGCGCGATCCACCGCAGAAATTCCGGTCCCGGCGACATCTTTAGCATCCACCGATACTGCGTAAGCGGTGCCTTTGCGATCCTCGTTGACCGCGGTCATGGGTGGCAGACTCAATCGATCAAGTAACTCACCTGACATCCCAACACAGATATAACCTGATGTATAGCGGATCATGAAGGCCGCCAATTCAGGCGTCGCTTTAGAAGCGGCATAAATCAGATCGCCCTCATTCTCGCGGTCCTCATCGTCTATGACCACGATTGATTTGCCGTCACGAATGGCGGCGATAGCTTCGGGGATCGAATCCAAGCGAACCCCAGCGCTCGAATCCTGGACACCGCGCACAACAGCAGTCGGCTCCACATCCACTTTCGGCACAATTGCCGTTGATTCGAATAACTCGTCAGCGGGGATCACTGGACCAGCCTACCGCCCCTAGAGAGCACGCTTTAACGTTCGCACCTCGACCTCCAATGCGCTGCCCAATCCGCCTGCAGTCTTCCAGAATCTTCGGCGCAACACACCCGTACACATCACCCGGGTACCTGGTTCTAGTGTGAGCACCCGCTTTGCCACCGAGACCCTAAATGTTTGACACGGCAAGGTATCAACCTTGGTTTTCCCCACTTGGTCTGCGGCAGGTCGGTCAACAACCACAGCAAATATTGTTGCTATATCTCCGCTGGGAAGCTCTTTCTGGCTAACTCGAGTTCCCAAACGACCCAGTAATTCAACAGAGTTGGACATACATTCTCCGATCATTTTGTTCCTGGTCGCATTATTTGACGTATGCACGGCGATCAACAGCATTAACCTGTCCCTGTGGAGTCAATGACAGACGGTGTGAATAACCGCGCTGTGATCCAGGATCTAGGCGCCGACGTATATTCAATTGACACCCTGATGGGTGGGTTCGAAGGAATCACGTCGAGCTATTTCATAGCCAGTGATCGCCCCGCGCTAATTGAAACTGGTGCAGCCCTGAGCGCACCTCACGTGCGAGCGAGCCTTGAGAAGTTAGATTGTGGCCCCGATGACCTCGCCACCATTGTGGTTACCCATATCCACCTTGATCATGCTGGTGGGGTCGGTGATCTTGCTAAGGCCTATCCCAACGCTCGGATCGTCGTTCACGAACGGGGTGCACGTCACCTTGCCGACCCCACCAAACTCGTTGCCAGCGCCTATCGAGTATTCGGTCCGAAAATGGATGAAATGTTCGGACCGCTGCTCCCCACGGATTCGCAAAGGATTGACTCCCTGGGTGACAGAGGCAGCATTGATCTCGGCGCCGGACGCGCTTTGGATACATTCCACAACCCTGGCCATGCATCACATCACGTAGCCCTCATTGACTCCGCCACAGGGGATCTCTACACCGGCGATGCTGCCGGTGTCTACGTCCCAGAAACCGGGGATCTGCGGCCGGCCACGCCACCACCAGATTTCGACTTTGACCTCGCACTAAATTCACTTTCGGCAATGCAAGCTGTCGGTCCCAGCCGACTCCTATTTAGCCACTTTGGGCCGACAACCGAAATAGACCGCGTGTTCACTGAATCTCGAGCCCAGTTGCACTACTGGGTCGAGTGGGTAACAAAGGCCCACCATGAAGGTATGGACTTCGACCACGCCCTACTCATGGTGCTAGCAAAAGATCGGGAAGTTAACGCACGTTTCTTTGAACACAAAGAGGTCGCGAACAAATTTGAGCACCTCAGTAGTTCAGAAGCTCAAGTACACGGAATCTGGCGCTGGCTCGACACGCGCAATCAATCAGATTCTTCAATTACGTGAGCCGTAATCTCACTCTCCTGATTACGCACCAATGCCGTCACCCCATTGATATCAGACTTAATTGCTCTACTGCGCCACTTCTGAACTTCTCCTGCGCGGCCCGCTTGCTCCAGCAAAACCGAATAAGCCTCCTGCATCCGAGCCCGTAAATCACCGGGAGGCAAAGAAGTCAACGCACCGACGTTCAACATAAGCAACGCGGCATCGACCTGTCCCATATCCGCGCGGGCCCCAGCACTCACAATCAACGCTTCAATTCTGGTTTCAGGTGACATCTGTGATGCGGGAATCGATTTAAGGAATTCAATGGCCTTTTCTGGTCGACCCAATCCGCGCTCACAGTCAGCCATTATGGCCACGAAGTCGCTATTACCCGTCATGCGCCGAACTGCACGCAACTCGTTCAGGGCTGCAGAATACTCTCCTGCCAAGTACTCGATAGTGCCATTCGCTTCCCGCACCACAGCGACCCGACCCGCCAATTTCTTCGCTTGCCTCGAGTGCTCCAAAGCACTCTCCAGATCATCCTGGCCCAGAGCGACCTCAGCAGCTAGCAGATGCCGACCCACGCGCTCTTGTAGAGACTCCGGCAAGGTCTGCAACTCAAATCTGACTGATTTATCTAGATCTTCAAAAATGATTTCTTCGGGAATCCATGGCCCTCGTGACTCTCGCGAGTCTTCATCGCGAGCATCACGCCCTTGATAGGAATCACTACGAGGCCGATCCGAACGAGGACGATCCGAACGCGGACGCTCATCACTACGCGGCCGATCCGAACGCGGACGCTCATCACTACGCGGCCGATCCGAACGAGGCTTATCCGAACGGGGACGCTCATCACTACGCGGCCGATCCGAACGAGGCTTATCCGAACGGGGACGCTCATCACTACGCGGCCGATCCGAACGAGGCTTATCCGAACGGGGACGCTCATCACTACGCGGCCGATCCGAACGAGGCTTATCCGAACGGGGACGCTCATCACTACGCGGCCGATCCGAACGAGGCTTATCCGAACGGGGACGCTCATCACTACGCGGCCGATCCGAACGAGGCTTATCCGAACGGGGACGCTCATCACTACGCGGCCGATCCGAACGAGGCTTATCCGAACGAGGACTACCGCTCGTGGGACGCTCTGCCATATCGATGACTCCTTGAATTAATGCATCCGATAAATGACTTGATCGAATTGCCGCTATTGAATTGATGAAACTAGTGTCCTTGTATAGCAGTACAAATACTAAAGGCCACCCTAAGGTGGCCTTTAGTGAAAAAATGTCCGGCGGTGTTCTACTCTCCCACGCAGTCACCCGCGCAGTACCATCGACGCTGAAGGGCTTAGCTTCCGGGTTCGGAATGGAACCGGGCGTTTCCCCTTCGCTATGACCGCCGAAACTCTATTGAGATTTCAATTGGTTTTCTCCTATTGGAGAAGGTTCCCGACCGAATCTCGGGAACCGCACAGTGGACGCGAGTGCAATTAAAAATGTGAGGCAAGTCCTCGGACTATTAGTACCGGTCAGCTGCATGCATTACTGCACTTCCACTTCCGGCCTATCAACCCAGTCATCTACTGGGGTCCTTACCAGGTTAACCCTGTGGGAGTCCTTATCTTGGAACGGGCTTCCCGCTTAGATGCTTTCAGCGGTTATCCCTTCCGAACGTAGCTAACCAGCCGTGCCCTTGGCAGGACAACTGGCACACCAGAGGTTCGTCCGTCCCGGTCCTCTCGTACTAGGGACAGGTTTCCTCAAGACTCCTGCGCGCGTGGCGGATAGGGACCGAACTGTCTCACGACGTTCTAAACCCAGCTCGCGTACCGCTTTAATGGGCGAACAGCCCAACCCTTGGGACCTACTCCAGCCCCAGGATGCGACGAGCCGACATCGAGGTGCCAAACCATGCCGTCGATATGGACTCTTGGGCAAGATCAGCCTGTTATCCCCGGGGTACCTTTTATCCGTTGAGCGACGCCGCTTCCACCTGCCGACGCCGGATCACTAGTTCCGACTTTCGTCCCTGCTCGACTTGTCAGTCTCACAGTCAAGCTCCCTTGTGCACTTGCACTCGACACCTGATTACCAACCAGGCTGAGGGAACCTTTGAGCGCCTCCGTTACTTTTTGGGAGGCAACCGCCCCAGTTAAACTACCCACCAGGCACTGTCCCTAAACCGGATCACGGTTCGAGGTTAGACAGCCAATACAATCAGAGTGGTATTTCAACGATGACTCCACACGGACTAGCGTCCATGCTTCAAAGTCTCCCACCTATCCTACACAAATTGAATCGACCACCAATACCAAGCTATAGTAAAGGTCCCGGGGTCTTTCCGTCCTGCCACGCGTAACGAGCATCTTTACTCGTAGTGCAATTTCGCCGAGCCTATGGTTGAGACAGCGCTGAAGTCGTTACTCCATTCGTGCAGGTCGGAACTTACCCGACAAGGAATTTCGCTACCTTAGGATGGTTATAGTTACCACCGCCGTTTACTGGCGCTTAAGTTCTCAGCTTCGCTCCGAAGAGCTAACCGGTCCCCTTAACGTTCCAGCACCGGGCAGGAGTCAGTCCATATACGTCGTTTTGCAACTTTGCATGGACCTGTGTTTTTAGTAAACAGTCGCTTCAGCCTGGTCTCTGCGGCCACTTCCAGCTTCGGGGGCAAGCCCCTACACCAGAATTGGCCCCCCTTCTCCCGAAGTTACGGGGGTATTTTGCCGAGTTCCTTAACCATAGTTCACTCGATCGCCTTAGTATTCTCTACCTGATCACCTGTGTTGGTTTGGGGTACTGGCGGCGTTAACACTCACTAGAGGCTTTTCTCGGCAGCATAGGATCACTTACTTCGCCACAATCGGCTCCCCATCAGTTCTCAGGCACATGAGATACGGATTTGCCTATATCTCGCCCTACAACCTTGGCCGCGGACTACCATCGCCGCGGTTAAGCTACCTTCCTGCGTCACCCCATCGTTTGACTACTACTCACTCGGTTCGAGTGCTCCACGTTCTCACTCCCGAAGGAGCTCGACGCTTCATACTCTTAGCATTACGAGGTTCGTCATGGGCGCGTTAACACCGGTACGGGAATATCAACCCGTTGTCCATCGACTACGCCTGTCGGCCTCGCCTTAGGTCCAGACTTACCCAGGGCGGATTAGCCTAGCCCTGGAACCCTTGATCATCCGGCGGACGGGTTTCTCACCCGTCATTCGCTACTCATGCCTGCATTCTCACTCGTGTGGCCTCCACGGCTGGGTTACCCCGCCGCTTCGCTGGCCACACGACGCTCCCCTACCCATCCATACACCTGGACCTTGCGGCCGGGTTATCGGTATGAATGCCACAACTTCGGCGGTATGCTTGAGCCCCGTTACATTGTCGGCGCGGAATCACTTGACCAGTGAGCTATTACGCACTCTTTTAAGGGTGGCTGCTTCTAAGCCAACCTCCTGGTTGTCTATGCGACTCCACATCCTTTCCCACTTAGCATACGCTTGGGGGCCTTAGTTGGTGGTCTGGGCTGTTTCCCTCTCGACTACGAACCTTATCGCCCGCAGTCTCACTGCCACGCTCTAACTTATCGGCATTCGGAGTTTGGTTGGGTTCAGTAAGCTTTTAGGCCCCCTAGCTCATCCAGTGCTCTACCTCCGATAAGAAACGCGTGACGCTGCACCTAAATGCATTTCGGGGAGAACCAGCTATAACGGAGTTTGATTGGCCTTTCACCCCTACCCACAACTCATCCCCCCAGTTTTCAACCTAGGTGGGTTCGGTCCTCCACGAAGTCTTACCTTCGCTTCAACCTGGCCATGGGTAGATCACTCCGCTTCGGGTCTATGACACGCCACTGCGTCGCCCTATTCAGACTCGCTTTCGCTACGGCTACCCCTCACGGGTTAACCTCGCGACGTATCGATAACTCGCAGGCTCATTCTTCAAAAGGCACGCTGTCACCCTGATCCGAAGATCTTGGGGGCTCCAACGGCTTGTAGGCACACGGTTTCAGGTACTATTTCACTCCCCTCCCGGGGTACTTTTCACCTTTCCCTCACGGTACTTGTCCGCTATCGGTCATCAGGGAGTATTTAGGCTTAGCGGGTGGTCCCGCCAGATTCACACCGAATTTCTCGTGCTCGGTGCTACTTGGGATATTGCTCGAGAGTGTCTGACGTTTCGTTTACAGGGGTCTTACCTTCTCTGCCGGCCCTTTCGCATGGCCTTCAACTACGACAAACATTTCTTACTCTCTGCTAGTTCGCCAGAACTAACTGAACAATCCCACGACCCCACATTGGCAACGACTGGCGTCTATCACGCCAACATGGTTTAGCCTCTTCCGCGTTCGCTCGCCACTACTAACGGAATCACTTTTGTTTTCTCTTCCTGAGGGTACTGAGATGTTTCACTTCCCCTCGTTCCCGCCTCTTGCCCTATGTGTTCAGGCAAGGGTGACTGGACATGACTCCAGCCGGGTTTCCCCATTCGGACATCCCCGGATCACAGCTTGGTTGACAGCTCCCCGAGGCTTTTCGCAGCCTCCTACGTCCTTCATCGGCTCCTGATGCCAAGGCATCCACCGTGTGCCCTTAATAACTTGCCACAGAAATTACTTAATTTCTAATAAACATGAGTTTATTAAGATGCTCGCGTCCACTATGCAGTTCTCAAAATTCGGGCAGTTCCCCTTCGAACCCACGCCTGCCAAGTAATTAACCTGGTGGTCCGTAGAAAAGGGGCCCTCGAAGTACGGTCGCCCGTATCTTCAGGACCCAACAGTGTGTCAGTGATTATTTGCCTCATTTGAACCGGTCCACGCGAGGGTTACCCCAAGCAGTACTAGATTCAAGTTCGGTGCATTCGCACCATGTCAATGTTCCACCCTTGAGCTTTCCCCTCCACGACGTTTGCGTGGAATGGGGCTCTATACGCCTAAGCGTTAGATGCTCCTTAGAAAGGAGGTGATCCAGCCGCACCTTCCGGTACGGCTACCTTGTTACGACTTCGTCCCAATCACCAGCCCCACCTTCGACAGCTCCTTCCCTTACGGGTTAGGCCACCGGCTTCGGGTGTTGCCGACTTTCGTGACGTGACGGGCGGTGTGTACAAGGCCCGGGAACGTATTCACCGCAGCGTTGCTGATCTGCGATTACTAGCGACTCCGACTTCATGGGGTCGAGTTGCAGACCCCAATCCGAACTGAGACTGGCTTTTTGGGATTCGCTCCACCTTGCGGTTTTGCAGCCCTTTGTACCAGCCATTGTAGCATGCGTGCAGCCCTAGACATAAGGGGCATGATGACTTGACGTCATCCCCACCTTCCTCCGAGTTGACCCCGGCAGTCTCGTATGAGTCCCCAACTTAATGCTGGCAACATACGACGAGGGTTGCGCTCGTTGCGGGACTTAACCCAACATCTCACGACACGAGCTGACGACAGCCATGCACCACCTGTTTTAGGACGCCTTTCGGCACCTGGTATCTCTACCAGTTTTCCCTAACTGTCAAGCCTAGGTAAGGTTCTTCGCGTTGCATCGAATTAAGCCGCATGCTCCGCCGCTTGTGCGGGCCCCCGTCAATTCCTTTGAGTTTTAGCCTTGCGGCCGTACTCCCCAGGCGGGGCGCTTAATGCGTTAGCTGCGGCACGGAGATCGTGGAATGATCCCCACACCTAGCGCCCACCGTTTACGGTGTGGACTACCAGGGTATCTAATCCTGTTTGCTCCCCACACTTTCGCTCCTCAGCGTCAGTAATTGCCCAGAGACCCGCCTTCGCCACCGGTGTTCTTCCTGATATCTGCGCATTTCACCGCTACACCAGGAGTTCCAGTCTCCCCTACAATACTCTAGTCAGCCCGTATCGAATGCAGGCTCAGTGTTAAGCACTGAGTTTTCACATCCGACGTGACTAACCGCCTACGAGCTCTTTACGCCCAATAAATCCGGACAACGCTTGCACCCTACGTATTACCGCGGCTGCTGGCACGTAGTTAGCCGGTGCTTCTTTTGCAGGTACCGTCACTTTCGCTTCTTCCCTGCTGAAAGCGGTTTACAACCCGAAGGCCTTCATCCCGCACGCGGCGTTGCTGCGTCAGGCTTTCGCCCATTGCGCAATATTCCCCACTGCTGCCTCCCGTAGGAGTCTGGGCCGTGTCTCAGTCCCAGTGTGGCCGGTCGCCCTCTCAGGCCGGCTACCCGTCGTCGCCTTGGTGAGCCACTACCTCACCAACTAGCTGATAGGCCGCGGGCCCATCCCTGACCGAAAAACTTTCCAAACCTGAAGATGTCTCCAGGTTTCATATCCGGTATTAGCTACTCTTTCGAATAGTTATCCCAGAGTCAGGGGCAGGTTGCCCACGTGTTACTCACCCGTTCGCCACTAATCAAAAGGAGCAAGCTCCTTTATTTCCGTTCGACTTGCATGTGTTAAGCACGCCGCCAGCGTTCGTCCTGAGCCAGGATCAAACTCTCCATAAATGAATAGTTGAAACTGGCCAACAGAGCTGTTGTGCTCTTGTCAACCAAAGGAATCCGTTGGTAATAATCATTCATAGAACAATCATTACCAATCGGGTTATAAAATTGGCATTGACATGTGACACACTGTTGAGTTCTCAAGTTACGGGCGCGCACCATCACCCTGTCCTTGCGGACGGATTTTGGGGCAGAAAATTTACCTTACAGATTTTTGACTGTGAAGTCAAATCCGCACCGCGGACGACTTTTCGTTTCAGAATCTTGGGGCATTTCCACGAGACCGGCCTAATCGTCCGTTCCTCTTGCGTGGAAACTTAAATATAGGGGATGGCCCCTCACGGCTCTCACTGGGGGGCATTAAGCGATTAATCCTTCAACTACCTTATTTGCGATTATCGGACGAATCCTTTAACCGCAACATTTTTCCATTACTGAGCCCAACAGTGCGCCCCCGGATACCCATTCTGCTGTTTGACCTTAGAGGCCATAGAAATAGTCCATGGATCTCAATCAGCGGAGCGTAAGAGGCGCGAAGGCTTTATGCCTTTGGCTTATGTCTTGGCTTGCCGCCAGACTTCCCACCAGAACCACCAGCAGGCTTACCGCCTGGCTTACTGCCTGGACGACCACCCGGCGGCTTGCCCGATCCTCCGCCAGCTCGCCCGCGGCCACCGCCCGAGCCGCTCTTTGGCCGATCTGATCGTTGCCCCTGTGAACCTGACCCATCTGATCTGCCCTTGTGTCGAGACTTGTGACGGCCAACCGCGCCGGATCCACCCTCGCCAGCATGCCCGCCAGGACGCGACGTACGACGTTTTTTAGGTGCGTGCTCGGCCGCGGGGAACCACGGTTCCCCTGTGGGTTCTTGAGCTCCCGTAATACGCGCCAATTCAGGGTTTGCAACGTCCATATGCGTGAAAGTAGCTTCCACCAACGCCTTTTTGATCAAGCCTTTCATCTCACGTTGCTGATTGAGTCGCGCCAATGTCACAACGGTGCCTGACTCTCCCGCTCGGGCCGTACGACCAGCCCGGTGCAAATAGTCCTTTGGGTCAGTCGGAGCGTCAGCGTGAATCACCAAACTGATGTCATCAACGTGGATACCACGTGCCGCGACGTTAGTGGCTACCAATACCGGAGTCTTCCCACTCTTAAACGCATCCAGGGCCTTGGTGCGGGCTCCTTGCGCCTTCCCACCATGCAATGTTCCCGCCGCTACACCTTTGGCTTGAAGCTTCTCAGCCAACCGATCAGCGCCGCGCTGGGTTCGCACAAACATAATTGTGCGCCCTTGGCGTGAACCAATTTTTGCCAGCATTTCGTCTCTGACTTCTTGTTTCACAAAAAAGACGTGATGATCCATCTCGCCGTGAGCAATTCCAGCAGATTCAACCGAGTGCTCAATGGGATCGCGGAGGTACTTTTTGACAAGAGCATCGACATCCTTGTCCAATGTCGCACTAAACAAGAGTCTCTGTCCACCTCGACCGGTTGCATCGAGAATCTCTTTAACCGCAGGCATAAAGCCCATGTCGCTCATGAGATCGGCTTCATCTAAAACTGTTATTTCAATATCAGAAAGATCCAAGGCACCCCGGTGCATTAAGTCAATCAATCGCCCAGGAGTCGCAACAACAATCGGGACACCGTGCTCGAGTGCTTGCAGCTGCTTGCCAAATGGCATGCCACCAGCGATCAGCACCGACGACAAACCCACCTTGCGCGCAAGCGGGGAAATCGTCGCATTAATCTGCATTGCGAGTTCGCGGGTCGGTGAAAGAACAAGCGCTAAAGGCTTGCCCCGTTTGGCTTTCCTGCTATCAAGACGCGAAAGCAGCGCTAGCGCGAACGCCAGGGTTTTGCCCGAGCCGGTCCGCCCTCTACCAAGGACGTCACGCCCGGCAATAGCGTCGGGGAGCGTCGCGATTTGAATGGGAAACGGCTCGGAAAAACCGGAATGCGAAAGTGCCTGCGCCAGAGGACGCACCACACCTAGGTCAGAAAAAGAAGTCATCACTACCTATCGGAGAAGATCAGAAACCTGCACCTGCAGCGTTGAAACGGCTCGGATAGGGCTTGCTAGGAGAAGTCCCGAGTTCGGGACTACTTAACGACCACTCCGGCAAACGCCTTGCGACCGCGGCGCAATACTACCCATTGTCCATATAGGAGTTCACTCACTGGCACCTGGAAATCCTCTTGATCGACCCGGATGTTGTTCACGTAGGCCCCGCCTTCGGCGATAGTGCGACGGGCCGCCTTCTTGCTCGGTGCAAGTCCGCACCGCACCAACAATTCGTCCAGTGTGGGTAATTTTCCGTCTACTACTTCGCTTGTATCCACTTCACCCAACGAAGCCTCGGTCAACGCGGCACTGAGAGTGGACTCTGGCAGATCAGCGAGATCGCCCCCACCGAAGAGAGCCTTCCCCGCGTCCTCGGCGCCAGCTCGTTCAGCCGCACCGTGCACAAGCTCGGTCAACTCACTGGCTAACGCCCTTTGGCCGGCTCGCTCCTGAGGTCGCTCAATGCTTGCCTGCAAGAGCTCACTGATTTCCGACTCCGATTTGAAGCTAAATGTTTTGAGCAGGTTCGAGATATCCCGATCGTCTGCATTGATCCAGTATTGAAAAAATGAATACGGACTCGTTAACCCAGGATCGAGCCAGATGGTCCCACTTTCGGTTTTGCCGAACTTCTTACCATCAGCCCTGGTCAACAGTGGTGTGGTGAGTGCGTGAACGCCTTTGGCTTCTACTCGACGCACAAGGTCAACGCCCGCCGTGATGTTGCCCCACTGGTCTGAACCGCCGGTTTGCAAGACACAGTTGTACCGGCGATACAACTCGAGGTAATCGAATGATTGCAACAATTGGTAGCTGAACTCAGTGAAACTGATTCCATCTTTTGCAAGTCTCGCTGAAACCGCTTCCCGATCTAGCATTCTGTTCACGCTGAAGTGTTTACCGATGTCTCGCAAGAACTCAATCGCATTGAGGTCCTGCGTCCACTCAAGGTTGTTGACCATCCGCGCGGAGTTAGATCCGTCGAATTCATAAAACCGCTCAAGCTGAACCCGGATTCGTTCAACCCACTCACCGACCAGGTCAACGGAATTTAGCGTCCGCTCACCAGACTCTTTTGGGTCACCAATTAAGCCAGTCGCGCCGCCAATCAGTGCTAAGGGTTTATGTCCATGTTGCTGAAAACGTCGCACCGTAAGAACTTGAACCAGATTGCCTAAGTGCAAACTTGGCGCCGTCGGATCGAAACCGCAATAGAGAGTCACAGGATTAGCGCACACCTTGGATAGTTCTTCAAGGTCCGTGCTTTGAGCAATAAGTCCGCGCCACTGAAGTTCGGGAATTATTTGCTGACTGCTCACTACTGAATTCACTCCCCTATCTTGTCGTATAGATGGTTCATACCTGTCAGCGCAACACGCCGGAGTTACTGGTGAGAACATGGCCCTGTGAGTCACTCAGCCCAAAAGATGCGAAAAGCAGCAGATCACATTCTTACAGTTGATTCATCCTTTGAGTCCATCATTGAATTGAGTCCTCTGTGCAACATTGGACGCAAGAAGTACCAGGACGTAGGCCATTTCCAAGCGCTCGTCAACTCGGTAATCGCCCAACAGCTCTCCGTGAAAGCTGCCGACACCATCACTGCTCGCGTCACCCTCGCACTGCACGACGATGTCAGCCCAACATCAATGCTCCATGTGGCCGAATTGGATTTGAGATCCGCGGGGTTGTCCAGGGCTAAGACGCGGACAATTAAGGAATTGGCAGATGCTTGGCACGCCAATGAATATGATTTTGCTGATCCGAAACTTAGTGATCACGAGATCGTTACCGAACTGACGAAACTCTGGGGTATCGGCCGTTGGACGGCCGAAATGTTTCTCATGTTTACCCTGCATCGGTTAGATATTTGGCCGACGGGCGACTTGGCAATGCGTCGTGGTTGGGAACAGATTCACGGACTCACCGAATACGTCGATCCGAAACTTTTAGATGATCAGGGTGAAATTTTTCGTCCTTATCGCAGTGTTGCCGCTTGGTACTGCTGGCGCATGATTGACGGAGATAGTGCCACTTGGTAGAGGCGCCGCATCTAACCGATCCAACGTACACGCTCAGCGCCAATTAACTCGGAAAGTACCTGCAATTGCTCGCGTACTCGAACCGGAGCAGTTCCACCAAAAGCGTCACGCGAATTCAGCGCCCCCTCAATGTTGAGAACATCGCGCACCTCCGAATTCAAGTGAGAACTGATCCGGGAGAGTTCTTCATCTGTTAAGTCCCATAATTCGCAGTCGCGTTCTTCCGCCACCTGCACACAAGCTCCCGCAATTTCATGCGCATTACGAAATGGAACACCTTCACGCACTAGCCATTCGGCAATATCCGTTGCGAGTGCGAAACCGGCTGGTGCGCTCTCAGTCATAAGTTCGGTATTGAATTTCAGAGTCTTAATCATCCCGGTCATAGCGGGAAGCAAAACGAGTAACTGCTCAACTGTGTCGAAGACTGGTTCTTTGTCTTCTTGTAAATCCCGATTGTAACCGAATGGTAGCCCTTTAAGGGTCGCCAGCAGGCCGGTCAAATTTCCAATTAAGCGCCCGGATTTTCCACGTGCCAGTTCCGCTATATCCGGATTCTTTTTCTGGGGCATAATGGAAGAACCAGTGGACCAGGCATCATCTAATTGCACCCAAGCGAATTCACGAGACGCCATCAGAATCACTTCCTCTCCAATGCGGGATAAGTGAACGCCAAGCATCGCTCCAACGAACAGGAATTCAGCAACCCAGTCTCTATCGCTCACGGCATCAATTGAATTACCCAACGCACTATCGAATCCAAGTGCGCTAGCTACGAGCTCTGGGTCGAGCCCCAGGCTAGAGCCGGCTAGCGCCCCCGCTCCTAATGGTGACCGCGCCGCACGTAAATCCCAGTCGGCTAGACGCTCGAGGTCTCTACCCAATGCATGTACATGTTTAGCCAATTCGTGCGCAAACGAAACCGGCTGAGCGTGTTGCAAGTGGGTGAATCCCGGAGAATAGGTCAAAATATTTTCATTGGCCTGATCCAAAAATGCTTCCTGAAGGCCGATGATCTCCTCCGCTATTTGTTGTGCGTGATCGCGCAAATAAAGCTTGAAGTCGGTTGCAACCTGGTCATTTCTACTGCGGCCCGCGCGAAGTTTCCCGCCGAGTTCTCCCAAAAGCGAAATCAATCCGCGCTCGAGCGCCGAATGGACATCTTCATCATCTTCATTGGGTGTGAACTCCCCGCTAGCCACCTGCGAGGCCAGGGTGTCGAGCGCCAGAACCACGCTTCGGCCCTCGTCCTCACTCAACAATCCAGCGCGTTCGAGTACTTGCGCATGTGCCCTTGTTTGCATCAAGTCATAGGGGGCTAGCTTCCAATCAAAGTGCGTAGAACGACTCAGTCGCGCCATGGCGGGTGAAGGACCTGATGTAAAACGTCCGCCCCAGAGTCTGCTCTCGCTATTGCTCTGCGAACTTGTATCAGCCACTTCTAAGTCCCACTCTCGGCCAGTGCAACCAAATCGTTGCAGATCTTTTTTGCCTGTGTTTCGCTCCGCGCAATCAAGAAAATCGTGTCATCTCCCGCGACGGTTCCCAGAGTATCGAAACAGCCGCTTCGATCGAGGTGCCCGGCAAGAAATTGCGCGCCGCCCGGTGGAGTATGTACAACTACCATGACTTGAGAGTATTCGGCGCTGAGTAGGAGCTCATGTAACGCCCGCACGAGAGCCTGCTGGGACCCCTGAGCACGCAGGGAAGTGTTTGATTCACTCGGGACGATGTAGTGCGCACCTGATCCCTCGGGGTCAGGTGATTTAGTAGCGCCAAGTGCTTCCAAATCTCGGGAGAGAGTCGCTTGCGTGACACTAAAACCCTTCCCCCGCATGAGATCCAGGAGCTCCTGTTGACTATGCACACGATGGGCACTGACCAAATCCGCGATTAAAGAACGACGTGAACTCACCGTCTGCGGCGCCCGCTTAGACTGCGTCATGATGGGACCTCGCAAAAGTAGACGCAGGTTTGTTCCCAACGCCGGAGGGCTTGCTCCACTTCCGCATCAGTGATCGTGAGCGCAGGTGCCAGCCGGACCGCAGTTGGAGTCACTGCATTAAGAAGTAGACCGTGTTCGAGCGCCTTTGTTACAAATTTAGGAGCCGGATCGCCTTCGCCCTCAATGTTAAGTTCCGCAGCTAGGAGGAGTCCGCGCCCGCGGACCTGGGCCACAACACCGTGTGATCTGTTGACTAATGACTCTTTCAACTCCTCTCCGAGCGTAGCTCCGCGAATCAGGAGACCTTCTTCCTCAATTACTTCTATCACGCAAATCGCAGCCGCACACGAAACAGGATTTCCACCGAATGTCGATCCGTGTGAGCCAGGAGTAAACAATTTGGATGCCTCTCCACCGGTGATTAATGCGCCGATTGGTAGTCCACCCGCCAAGCTTTTGGCCACGGTGATGGCATCAGGGGTGACACCACTTTCTGCATGTGCCCACCACTCGCCGGTTCGGCCGATTCCCGTTTGGACCTCATCAATAATCAGGAGCGCCCCAACTTCGCTAGTCCACTCCCGTGCAGACCGAATGAACTCCGACGAAAGTGCACGCACTCCCGCCTCACCCTGAATCACTTCGAGGAAAACCGCGGCAGTTGCTGAAGTAATTGCAGCCCTCAAGGCCTCGAGGTCGTTGATCGCAACCACGGTGACGTCATTCAATAGCGGCTCGAATGGCTCTTGTTTTGCCGGTTGTGCCGTGAGTGAAAGGGATCCCATGGTCCTGCCATGAAAACTACCTTCGACGACAACAACTTCGGTCTTTCCGGTTAGCCGGGACAGTTTTAAAGCTGCCTCATTCGCCTCGGCACCGGAATTGCAAAAGAATACTTTTGCGCCGGGCCATCCCACCAAGTCCTGCAATTTATTGGCCAACTTCACTGATGGCTCATTGATATACAAATTGCTGGTATGTACCAACGTTCCCACTTGATCAGAGACAGCCTGCACATATTTCGGATGTGCGGCACCCAGAATATTGACGGCGATTCCTCCGAGTAAATCAATGTATTCGCGGCCGGCTGTATCCCACACGCGAGAGCCCTCGCCTCGCACCAGCGTCAACTCAGGGGTTCCATAGGTGCTAAGAAAAGTCTCCTCCCAATTCACATTCATGGGGTAATCACTGTTCCGAAATCACGATTGGTAGACAGTGCTTTAGTCAGCGAACGTTCTGTACTGCCATTGATTATTTGGACGCTAACGCATCCACTACGAATCGCATGGATAGCGGATTCAAGTTTGGGGATCATGCCGTCTGTGACGCTCGGAAGCAACTCGCACACTTGGTCAAGGGTCATCTCACTAAGGAGTGACTCGGGGTCTGGATAAGCCGCAAAGACTCCATCAACGTCAGTCATCAGAATAAGTCTTTGCGCACCTAGTGCACCTGCAAGGGAGCCGGCTGCCGTATCGGCATTTACGTTGAGGCTCTCACCGTCCCGAGTGGATGAAACGGGCGAAACCACTGGAATATATCCATTGTCCAGTAACACATGAATGAGCTTCGGGTTGATGAATGCAACTGTGCCTACTAGCCCGAGATCAAACTCCTGATCAACTAGCCGGGTAGAAGTAAAAATCTTTGCGTCCTCTCCGCTGACTCCAACTGCCGGTAATTCATTAGTGTTGAGTGCAGTTACCAAAGTTCTTTGTACCTCTCCAGAAAGCACTGTCGCCACCACTGATGCGATTTCCGCGGTCGTCACTCGAAGACCACCCACAAATTCGCTCTGAATATTGAGTCGGCTCAACATTTCGGAGATTTGTGGTCCGCCGCCATGTGAAATAACAACGCGAAAGCCTTGTTCCCGTAGCGAATTTACGTCCTGGGCAAAGGAGGTAAATAGTTCGGGCGAAGTCATCGCGTTACCACCAAATTTTATGACCAAGATGGGTCCATGGCTACTCATGTCGAGTACTCAGAATTCTCGACCACGTAACCGATGGAGAGGTCATTTGTTCGGATGATCGCTCGATGGGCTCCCGCATGGAGTTCAATAAGCACGTCAACCCGGCGCTGTGACAAATCCACGTCAGAGCGATCTTCGCCCACTCCCCCACCAATACATATTTTCACCCCATTGATGCTCACGTCTACTTGGTCAGCCACAAAATTTGCATTTGTTGTGCCAACTGCTGAAAGGATGCGACCCCAATTCGGGTCCTGACCGAACATGGCGCACTTAAACAGGTTGCTACGAGACACCGAGCGTCCGACCTGAACCGCATCACTTTCACAACTAGCGCCGGTAACCTCAATATGGATTTCCTTGGTCGCCCCCTCTGCGTCAGCCATTAGTTGGTGGGCCAAGTCTTCGCACACTCGCGTCAGCGCCTCCGTAAATTGTCCGGGATCTGGTGTCGCTCCACTTGCAGCATTGGCCAACAAGATGACGGTGTCATTAGTTGACATGCATCCGTCCGAGTCCAAACGATCAAATGTCTGTGACGTTGCGAACTCTAAAGCCTGCTGAAGAAATTCCGAATCGATGTCTGCATCAGTGGTGATCACCGAGAGCATCGTGGCCATTCCCGGGGCTAGCATTCCCGCACCTTTCGCCATCCCGCCAATGGTGTATCCGTCTTCCCTGGACTCGGAAATTTTGCGCTGGGTGTCTGTAGTCATGATTGCATCGGCTGCATCTGCGCCACCCGTAGGAGCTAATCTAGCAATTGCAAGGTGTATGCCCTTCCCAAGTGCGGACATGTCGAGCCGCTCTCCAATCAACCCGGTCGAGCACACAAATACTTCACCTGCTCCAAATTCGCCCAGCTCTCGTGCAGTTAATCCTGCAGCAACAAGCTCTGCGGTTACATGGGTATCTGCGAATCCTGCTGGCCCAGTGCACGCATTTGCGCCTCCCGAGTTAAGGACAACAACCCGTGCCTCACCAGCTGAGCGGATCTGACGGGACCAAATTACGGGGGCAGCCGCGAATTTGTTAGTGGTAAAGACAGCTGCAGATGCCGCCTTTGGGCCAGTGTTGACAACCAATGAGACATCTTTTGCACCACTGGATTTGAGCCCGGCTGCCACTCCTGCAGCGGTGAAACCCTGAGCCTGTGTCACGCTCACGGCGATACTCCGGTGTGCAGTAGTCCACTCGATTCCGCGAACCCACACATAAGGTTTGCATTTTGAATTGCCTGTCCGGCTGCGCCTTTTCCTAAATTGTCCAGGGTGGCGATCACGATTAACTGTTGTGAATGCTGGTCAACGCTCACGCTGAGTTGTACGAAATTGCTGCCGCTGACGCTCCCCGTATTAGGCATCTGACCGTGCTCGAGTACGGAAACGAAAGTGGAATGCTCGTAATACTCCTGATAGATAGCAATCGGATCTACCGTGCTCGACTCGGACATTGCACTCGTGCAGGTGGCGATAATCCCCCGGGGCATCGGAGCTAACAGCGGCGTAAAACTAATGCGTGTGCTGACTTCTGGTCGAAGTGAATTCAACGTCTGTTCAATCTCTGGGATGTGCTGGTGCACTCCACCGATCTTGTACGCACTAATTGAACCCATTACCCCCGAGGCCATAAGTGCTTGCGAAGGAACACGACCCGCGCCACTTGTCCCACTCGCGGCCACAACGTTGATCGTTGAATGGCCCATTATTTGATGAGCGACCGCCGGTGCGCACGCTAATGCAATGGCTGTTGCATAACACCCCGGATTTGCGATCGTGGTTGACCTTGAGATGTGTCTGCGCTGATCCCCAACCTCAGGCAACCCATAGGTCCACGACCCGGCGTGTATCCCGCTGTAATACCGGTCCCACGCACCCGGATCCACCAGCCGATGATCTGCACCCAAGTCAACAATCTTTTGGTCCGGGTTCATTTTCAAAAGTTCCTGCGCGATCGATGCCGATTGCCCGTGGGGCAAAGCCATAAACACGAGATCGGCCTTAAGTTGGTCCGCTGTCGCTGGGCACATCTTCAACGAGCCCACCGAGGTTGGCGCCAAAGCCGGATGCACCGAGTCCACGCGTTCCCCCACCGAAGAATGTGCCGCCGCGGCAACAACTTCACACTGTGGATGATTCTCGAGGAGTCGCATTAACTCTCCCCCGGCGTAACCTGATGCCCCGGCAATTGATACTCGCATGCCACTAATATACACATATGCGCATATAATTGCGGTATTGGGCTATCGCAGTGTGCCCCCCACGCGCTCGAACACCAAGGAAATGATTCGGCCTCGAAGCTCGTGCAATTGCTCGGCCGACAGGGTGTGGCCCTCGCTTCTCACCCGTAACGAGTAGGCCAGGGATTTATGACTGGATGGAATTTGATCACCCTCGTACACGTCGAAGAGCCGAATCGCCTCCAATAAGTCGCCTGTGCCCTCACGGATTATGGCTTCAACCTCGGCGGCTGAGTATCGGCGCTCGACCACGAATGCCAGGTCCTCCTTGGCCAGCGGTGAGTTTGAGAAAACCGGCGCGACGGCGCTTCTTGGCGCCGCCCGGATCAGCTGGGTCAGATCCACCTCAGCAGCGCAACTGCGCTTGGGAAGGTTCCAGTACTCAACAACTGACGGGTGCAGTTCACCAGCAAATCCAATCACGTCCCGCGCTCCCACAATCGTCAACTGGGCGCAGCGGCCGGGGTGAAAACTTGGATCACTTCCGGAACGAATATCCAGCTCAATTCCGAGTTCATCTGCAACAGCGAGTACTGCGTCCAGTGAATCGCGCCAGCTCGCCATCCGCGGACTCCCCCACACCCCGGCAGATTCCACAGCGCCGCAGTACACGACCCCCAAGTGTTCAGGTTGGGCCGGCAGCGCCTGCTGCATGTTAACCCACGCCTGATCCGAAGGTTTAGATTCCACTCCCGGGTCTAGGTCGCTCTTAGTCACCTCGCCAAGAAATACTGAACCGATTTCATACAGGGCCAGGTCATTTTCGCCTCGACCAACGTTTCTCGCGGCGACCGAAAGTAGCCCTGGCAAGAGAGTAGATCGCATTTTTGGCGCCAGGTCTGAAAGTGGGTTGACCAAAGATGGGGACGTCCGACGCGGGTCAGCATCAGGCAGTCGCAACGCATCTAGGTCCGCCGATCCGATGAAGGGATAAGCACGAATTTCATGCAAGCCTCGCCCTGCCAAAGAATTACCAACTCGACGACGCGCCCGTTGTTCAAAAGTTAATCCTCGGCCTGCCGGAGCATTCGGCAAAGTTGATGGAAGTTTCTCGTAACCCACAAGGCGAACAACTTCTTCGACCAGGTCCGCTGGCTGGGTCAAATCTGGACGCCAACTGGCCGGGGTGACTAAGAGCGTCCCAGGCCCACGTGGTTCATGCGTAGCCCCAATTGCATCGAGTTTCTCAACCACAGTTGCATGATCAATGGTCATTCCTGCGGTGCGCGTTGCGAGATCCAGATCAAATTCGATCACGGTTTCGGACATCGGTGCTTCCACTGCGCTCATCCCGGCATAAGTACCACCGCCATGTTCGATCAGCAGTGCGCACACCCGTGCCGATGCAACTGGAGCCAATTCCCGATCCACGCCTCGCTCAAAGCGTCGCGATGCCTCGCTCGAAATCTTGTGTCGCCGTGAATTTCCTGCGACCGTGGAAGCCGGGAAGAACGCGGCCTCAATCGCAATATTTGTGGTGTTCTCATCAATTTCTGAGGTGAATCCACCCATGGTTCCGGCAAGTCCAATCGGACCACTTGAGTCGGCAATCACGGTATCCAGTGGAGAAAGAATTCTCTCGACGTGATCAAGGGTCTCCAGTTTTTCTCCGGACTCCGCGCGCCGTACCCGTACTGGTCCTTGAAGTTTGTCCAGATCAAAAGCATGTGTTGGCTGCCCCAGCTCCAACATGACGTAGTTGGTGACGTCAACTGCTAATGAGATACTCCGAATCCCCGAAGCTTGCAATCGAGCGACCATGTAGTGCGGGGTTGAAGAATCAGGATTGAAACCATTGACCGTGCGTAATGTGAGCAATTCACAAGCGCTGAAGTCGTCGATGACGCAATCTCTTGGAGTCATCCCAGCTGCGGGGGCACCCAATTCTGGCACAAAGTGAGACGCTGGATCGCGGAGGTCCACTCCAAATGCGGTCGCGACCTCCCGCGCAATCCCGCGAACCGACAATGCGTATCCGCGATCAGGTGTAATAGCAATGTCGAGAACCTGGTCACCGATTCCCAGCAGTTCGTTTGCATTCTGACCTGGCTCAACACCCGATAACACCATGATTCCGGCGTGATCTGGGCCCAGCCCCAGTTCCCGCTCTGAACAAATCATGCCGTCAGAGACATGGCCGTAGGTTTCGCGCGATGTAATAGTGAAATCACCCGGCAAAGTAACACCAGGCTCTGCGACAACTACGTGCTCACCCACTGAGAAATTGCTTGCACCGCAGACGATCCCTCGGATCTGCGTGCCTACGTCAACCTGGCACCACCGAATGGGTTTCTTGAATTCGGTCAATTCCTCTATTTCAAGTACCCGTCCAATGACCAGGGTTCCATTAACGCCCTCACCAAGATTGTCAACACCTTCAACCTCGAGCCCTGCATTAATCAGAGCCTGCGCAACCTCACGGCCCGCTGCCTGTACCGGAGCGAATTCCTTAATCCACGACAAGGGAAGTTTCACTATGCCTCCAGCCCGAAAGCAGCCGTAAACCGGATGTCTCCCTCAACCATGTCCCGCATATCGGCAACTCCACTTCGAAACATCAGGGTTCGCTCGATTCCCATGCCAAAGGCGAAACCGGAATACACATCGGGATCAATTCCCACTGCACGCAACACTTTAGGGTTCACCATGCCGCAGCCACCCCATTCGATCCAGCCCTCACCGCCACATGCACGACACTCGACCGCGCTGGAATCACCCAAGCACACGAAACACTTCAAATCCACTTCGGCGCTTGGCTCGGTAAATGGGAAGAAAGATGGACGCCAACGGATATCAATCTGGGGCCCGAACATCACGTGCGCCAAATGATTCAAGGTCCCCCGAAGGTCGGCCATGGACAAACCTTTGTCGACGGCTAATCCTTCAATTTGGTGAAACACCGGGGTGTGCGTTGCATCTAATTCATCGGTTCGAAAAACTCGACCGGGGGCGACAACGTAGATGGGCAATTCGCGCTCAAGCATCGCTCGAACTTGAATGGGCGAAGTATGGGTTCGTAATACAACCCCTGAATCTGCGCTCTCCACAAAGAATGTGTCCTGCATGAGTCGGGCAGGGTGGTCCTTAGGAAAATTTAGTGCATCGAAATTCGCCCACTCCAGTTCAAGTTCTGGCCCCTCAGCTATTTCGTAACCCATCGCGATAAATACATCGCAGAGTCTCTCCATGAGGGTGGTCAATGGATGCCGAGCACCGCGCTTAAGCCGATCTACCGGGACACTCACATCGACCTTCTCCGAGCGAAGTACTTCATTGTCACGGACTTGCGTAAGTTCAGCCTCACGTGATTCCAGGGCTTCCTTTACGCGAGCCTTAGCTTCACCTATTCTTTTGCCCACCTCGGCCTTAGCCGCCGGTGGTAATGCGCCGATTTCTCGATTGGCGAGGGAAATTGCCGAGCGGTCACCGAAGTGAGTGAGCCGTGCCACCTTGAGTGACTCCAAGTCCGATGCAAAGGCAAATGCCGCAATCGCTTCAACGACCATTTCACCAACTGACTCTGAACTCAACGCGGAAACCTGTTTTGGATCGAATGACTTATTCGGCGCGGACAACTTATGCCTCCAAGATTGAGGCAACGAGTAGGTCGGCGCTGGCCTCTAGATCGCCTGTCCCACGGAGGGTTAAGTCCGGTGACACCGGTGGTTCATAGATCTGTCCCACCCCGGTCATATTCGGCAAATTGCCCGCCGCTGCCTTGGCATAGAGCCCCTTAGGGTCACGCTCAGAACATATATCAACCGGCGTATCGACGAACACCTCAACGAATTCACCCTCGGCGAAAAGTGCAGCAGCCGTTTCGCGGTCAGAGCGATACGGAGATACCAGAGCAACAAATACGACAACTCCACTATCGCGCATAAGTTTGCTCACCTCGGCAACCCGACGCACATTTTCGGCCCGGTCCTCTGGTGTAAATCCAAGATCCTTGTTCAATCCGGTACGAACGTTGTCCCCGTCAAGGACATAAGTATGGATCCCCATTGCGTGCAACTTGCGCACTGCTGCATCAGCTATGGTCGATTTGCCAGATCCAGAAAGCCCGGTCAGCCACACAACTCGCGACGGATGTCCCATCAGGGCCGACCGCGCTTGGTGGTCCACTTCGTAGTCGTGTGGAACCAGGTTAAAAGCTCTGCGCATGGCGTGACGAGAAAGCCCAGCAGCAACCGTGTCTGCGCTCACCCGGTCAACAAGTAGAAACCCGCCGGTGTCTCGGCACAGTGCATATGGGTCCATCGGAATTGGACGATCGGTCGCAATCTCCACACGGCCAATGTCATTCATGTTCAACACACGCGCAGCATGCTCGTGCCCAGAGACAACATCGAGCCGATGTCGCACGCTAGTCACTGTTGCAGGAACCGAGCGTGAACCCGAAATCAGCAAATATGAACGACCGTGCGCCAGTGGCTCTTCCCCCAACCACACCATGTCAACACCGAAGCGATCAGCGGGTTGCAATGAAGATCCAGATGCCAAGATATCTCCGCGCGTGATATCGACTTCATGATCGAGAGTGAGGGTCACCGCTTGGCCGTACTTGGCCTCCTGCAGGTCACCATCAGAGGTAACAATCCGATCGATCTTGGCACTACGACCTGAATCCGCCACCATAATCTCGTCTCCCGGGCGTACTGAGCCGGCGACAACAGTTCCCGCGTAACCACGGAAGTTCCCTTGCGCGCGAACTATGAATTGAACCGGGAATCTAAAGTCTTCATTGACGACCCGAGCAACGGGTTCCCAAATGGCAAGGGCGCCAAGTAAAGATTCACCTTTGTACCAAGGCATGTCATCAGATTTCGTCGTCACGTTGGCACCCGTTACTGCGCTTACCGGAATACCATCAATTTGTTCAACGCCTAGTCGCGCAGCCGTGGTTCGAACTTCACCCATGACTTGCTCGAACACTTCGTGGGAAAAATCAACTAGGTCCATTTTGTTGACCGCAACGATAATGGTTTGCACACCCATCAGCGCACACACTGTGAGATGCCTATGCGTTTGTGGCCGAACTCCCCGAGCCGCATCGACCAGGAGCACTGCAACGTCACCATTTGACGCCGCAACCGCCATGTTTCGGGTGTACTGCTCATGACCCGGTGAGTCAGCGATCAGCACTCGTCGACCGTTAGGCAAGTTGAGGTGTCGGTACGCCACGTCAATCGTGATGCCCTGCTCACGCTCGGCCTCGAGGCCATCGGTCAGAAGCGAGTAGTCGACTTCGCCCACAGGCACAGTGGAGCCGCCACGCCGCGTTGTTCGAGCGTATTCCAATTGATCGATGGGGACGCTGTCAGTCTCAACGAGGAGCCGGCCAATCAGGGTCGATTTTCCGTCGTCGACCGAACCACACGTGACGAGGTGAAGAACTGGTGTGTGTCCACTCATTAGAAATAGCCTTCAGCTTTCTTAGCTTCCATTGAGCCGCCGCCCTCACCGTCGATGAGACGGCCTGAACGCTCAGATACTTTGCTGGTTTCCATTTCCGCGATCAGGTCGACCAGGTTGTCCGCGGTTGACTCGACCGCACCTGAAAGGGGATAGCAACCAAGTGTCCGAAAACGCACACTTTTCATTTCGGGCACTTCACCTTGATCGAGTGGGAAGCGTTCGTCGTCAACCAAGAGCAGGGTGCCACCTCGCTCGACAACGGGCCGTTTCTTTGCAAAATATAGACCCGGGATTTCAATGCTTTCACGCTGGATATAGCGCCAAATATCAAGCTCGGTCCAATTGGAAAGCGGAAAAACGCGCATACTTTGCTCAGGCGCCAATTGGGTGTTGGCGGTGCGCCAAAACTCCGGACGCTGCTTGCGTGGATCCCACCGGTGTCCGGGCTCGCGGAGCGAAAAAATGCGCTCCTTTGCCCGACTTCGTTCTTCATCTCTACGTGCGCCACCAATAGCTGCATCAAATTGATACCGATCAATGCCTTCGCGCAATGCCACCGTTTTCATAAGCCGGGTGTACTCGTGGGTTCCGTGCGAAAAAGGTGTCACCCCTTCAGCGATCGCTTCCAAATTCTGTGCGATGCGTAAATCCAAGCCAAGGTCCCGGGCTCGTTTGTCTCGAAATTCAATCATTTCCCTAAATTTCCAGGTGGTATCAATATGCATCACCGGGAATGGCAACGGCGCTGGGTAAAAAGCCTTGATTGCCAGGTGCAACAAAACCGAGGAGTCCTTGCCGATGCTGTAGAGCAGCACCGGGTTGCGGAATGCCGCGGCAGTTTCACGGTAGATGTGAATTGCTTCTGCCTCTAGTTCGTCCAGAACGGCGGAATATGGCACAGTTTGAAGCACTCGATTACTCCTTACGAACAATTTCCGATGGACTGATGACTGGTCTACTCATAAGCCTAGGGGCGTGGTAGCGGTTGGGCGCAACCGACATAGAGCAAAGCCTGACTAAGCCTCAGAAAGCACTTCCATGCCTGAATCCATGCCCGAATCCATGCCCGAATCCATGCCCGAATCCATCGCAGCGCTCGCCGTTTCCCGGGCCACACGCTTGCTTATGGCCGACTCGTTCCCCGAGGAGATTACCTGCGGATCCAGATGTGGCGATTCGATGCTGGTCACTGGATTGCGCGCCGAAATCCAGGAATCTAACTCTGGACCGGATTCATAGGAGGTAATTAGGCAGTAACGCGGCACCACGCCCCGATGCCAGACCGCGTGGTAGAGCCGTTGGGTGTCAATAACGACCTGCGCTCCGGCGGGAAGAGGCACGCGGACTTCGGTTGCCGGATCATCACGATCTTCGCGCAGGATCATGACCGAGTCGGAATCCTCCGTCAAGTTGTAGAAGGAGCGAACGATCCAGCCTGTTCCTTCAGGGTTAAGCCGGTTATTGTCGTCGCGGTGCAAATTGTAGATCGCATCAGCATAGGTATTCGGCTGCAACTCAATCACCCGGCAACGACCCACATTTGCACCTACTTCCTGCGCCCGCGCCGTCAGAATCGGAGCAATGTCGACATTCTCCTGCACCCACACACCGTCTTTGTCGGTCTTGGGCGGGGTGTGATTCCAAAATCCGTCACACTCCATATCGCCATACGCGCTGGCCAGCGGAGCAAATCGAGTCTCACCGGATGACTTCCAGTCCACAAACACCAAGTTTTCCCACTCGCGGGGATCCCCATTTTGGTTGTAGGAATCAACGATTACGTATCCGGATTCGTCAAACACCGGAAGTTTGATGTGTGTCATGGGAGCATTTTCTCACTTTGTGCTGCCCGATGGGCTACTCAGGTGCGCGTGTTGCGCACCATTTTCACACAAGAATGATACTAAATTACCTGCGAGTACAGGCACAATGCGGCGCTTACAGCAGCATTGAGTGATTCGACGCCAGGATCCATGGGGATCCGAACTTGGGAGAAGCTCCACTTACCCGAAACCCACGTTTCACTCACTCCATGGGCTTCTGAGCCAATTACCCAAATGGGGCTGCCTGCATCCGCGGCCGTGTCCGGACCGAGTTCAACTATGGCCTGCCCGCTGAGCACAAAAACCGGGCGATCACGTGGCAAAACCTCAGGACCCGCCAGTTGAGCGATCGGTACATGAAACAGTGACCCGGCACTGCTGCGAACCACTTTTGAGTTGAATGGGTCAACACACGAACCGAAAGTCAGGATCCCGGCCGCACCTGCGGCGTGCGCGGTCCGAATGATGGTGCCCATATTGCCAGGGTCAGCCAGGGAATCAACCACAACTATCTGACCCGGGCTGGACAAGATTTCAGTGGGGTCGCGCTTAACAATCGAGCACAAAGCCAACACACCTTGGGGTGATTCGGACTCACACAATGCACTCATGGCTTCACTGGAGACCAAAGTGGTAGGGGTATCAAAACTCTCGAATTGCTCAAGATATTCCTCGGTCAGGAACAATTCCTCAATCTGATCACTGGGAGCCATCGCGACCACAGCCGGGCCTTCTGCAAGGAACTGCCCAGCCGCGTATCGCGACGACTTCTTGTGCAGTTTTGTTAGTTCTTTAACCCGCTCTGACTTACGCGAGGTTATGGTGCGCAACTACGCACTCTGCGCAGGAACCGCGGCGCGAGCGACTTCAACCAATGCAGCGAAAGCAGCTTCGTCATTCACAGCAAGTTCTGCCAACATGCGACGGTCCACTTCAATATCAGCGGCCTTCAAGCCCTGAATAAAGCGGTTATAAGTCATGTCGTGGGAGCGAGCTGCGGCGTTGATTCGCTGAATCCATAGCCTGCGGAAATCACCTTTACGCTTGCGACGGTCCGCATAGGCGTACACCATGGAGTGGGTGACCTGCTCCTTGGCCTTTCGGTACAAACGTGAACGTTGTCCGCGGTAACCGGAAGCGCGCTCGAGAACTACCCGGCGCTTCTTATGCGCATTTACTGAACGCTTTACGCGTGCCATAACTTCTCCTGATGATCGTTAGTTGAAAATTATTTATTTGTACACTGGTAGTGAAAGTTATTTCGGTTCGGTGACTTAGCGGCCAAGCATTTTCTTGACTCGTTTAAGGTCCGCTGGTGCAACTTCAAGGTCAGCTGCAAGGCGACGGGTGCGCTTACTTGACTTAACTTCGAGCAAGTGGCGACGGTTAGCCTGCTCGCGCATAATTTTTCCAGAACCGGTGACCTTGAAACGTTTCTTGGCACCACTATGTGTCTTTTGCTTCGGCATAATCTTTCCTTTCAGTCCGTTTCCTGCGAAACGGGAGCTTCGTCGGTTGCAGGAGTGTTCTCTTGCTTCTTTCCTTCAGACTTTTTCCGCAGCGGTGCAAGCACCATGAGCATGTTGCGCCCATCTTGCTTTGGAGCGGCCTCTACAAATCCAATTTCAGCAACATCTTCGGCCAGGCGACCAAGTAGCTTGATTCCAAGCTCAGGCCTGCTCTGCTCACGTCCACGGAACATAATCGTGATCTTTACTTTGTCTCCACCCAAGAGGAAACGCATCACATGGCCCTTTTTTGTTTCGTAATCATGTGAATCAATCTTGGGTCGAAGCTTCATTTCCTTAATCACGGTATGCGACTGGTTCCTGCGCGATTCACGGTCCTTGAGAGCTGCTTCGTATTTGAATTTGCCAAAATCCATGATCTTGCACACGGGTGGTTTTGACGTGGGCGCAACTTCAACAAGGTCCAGATCTGCTTCAATTGCAAGACGGAGGGCGTCTTCAATCTTGACAATCCCTACCTGCTCGCCCGCGGGTCCCACGAGGCGCACCTCAGGGACACGGATCCGGTCGTTGATCCTTGGTTCGACGCTGATGGCGCCTCCTATCAGTTGACAATAAATCGACTGTGCTGATCCCCCACACCAAAAAACCTCCGGCGCAGCGCGCACGGAGGGTTCGGCAGGGTGAGGACACCCTCAAGCATCACGCCCCGAAGGGCTAATGCCTTAACCAGAAAGACGTGCTCCTCTGTGCACGCAAATGCACAAATGGTCTTGCCTTCTGGTGGGAACCGATGCTCCGCTTGCAGGACCTGAGTTTCACCCCAGATCCAAGGACGCTCAGAGTAACAGGTGCGAATTAGGGCAATTCCGCAGCCCTAGACATTTCTAGCCTACCCACCATTGAAGCCGTGTTTAGCCTGTCTACCTGGCCTCCCCCGAGCGCGCGCGCATCGCAATTCCTGCTGGCACGAAACTGTGTAAAGCAGAATTGGTGCGAACAATTTCTTGTACACGCTCCAACATGGAATCTGGCACATCAAGTTGCAACACTGAATCCGGTCGTTGAGAGAAACTCACCAGCTCAACCATCTCGCCAAGAAGGCCGTGTAACAGGCGAACTGCCCTTTCCCGTTGATCTCGGCCGGATAGCGCGACTACGTCCGGTAACGTCAAAGTCATCGCACATGGGCCCGCAAGATCAAGGATAAGAGCCTGAGCGTTTTCATCAAGTGCCGCTTCGGCGGCGTCGGGGGCAGAAATGGGTACCGGTCTCGCCCTCGGATTCCATTCTGCCAACGAATCAAGACCCGTGAAACCCAAAAGTCCCAACCGGCCATCGGTTGCCCTTAAGCATGCCACGCTCAAGTCTGAGCTCTTATCCCCTGCACTTGGCTGACCAGCGATTTCGGCAACGAGTGCGATAAAGATTCTTGATGAACACAGCTCCGACAACAATGGGGCAATTTCTCCATTTGCGAGCGCCAACCGAAGCCTAGGATCCGCCTCACCAAGGTCATCTGACCATTGGGATTGGAAGTCCCCAAGCTTCGCCCCTTGCCCACGATCACTTTCGCCACTTTTGGCACGCTCGTGCATGTGAATACTGTACGCACGACAGAATGTGTTTGTGACATCCACGTTGAACAATCAGCGAGTAACCGGAAAAACGCCACCGTCGTGGATGGTGCTTACCGCAGTCGCCCTGGTTGCCGTGAACCTGCGCCCCCTCCTATCGAGCCTTCCCACTCTTACCAGTGACATTGTTGCAGCCACTGGTTGGAGCTCAGCAACAATTGGAGTCCTCACCACTATCCCAGTCTTATGCATGGGAATTTTCGCACTCGCGGTTCCCGCGTTAGCCATGCACTTTGGTCGCAAGCACTTAGTGATCGTGGCCCTGGTCTCATTAAGCGCAGCAACTTTACTCCGAGCGATAGAAGCAGTACCCGAATTGCTTTTTCTCTCAGCTTTTCTCGCCGGAGTCGGTATCGCATTTGCCGCCGGACTAATCCCCGGGATCGTAAGAGAACAGCTCCCTCACGCTCACGGTACTGCCACATCAACCTGGATCGCTGCGATGATGGGCGGGGCCGCTCTGGGTGGGGCGCTCACCGTACCCATTGCGGAATGGCTTGGATCGTGGTCTCTGGCACTCGCGTTTTGGGCGATCCCGGCGCTAATAGCGCTAGCGGCGTGGACTTACACCGAGCGCCACTCCCCCGCCCATGATCGGCCCTCAGCAATAGTGCGGATCCGAGAATTGCCATGGCGAAACAAGATCGCGTGGGCATTGGCCCTGAACATGGCCCTCAATTCAATTATCTTTTACAGTTCGCTCGCCTGGATTGCGCCTTCCTACGAAGCTCGTGGCTGGACCCAAGAGAATGCCGGCTGGCTCTTCGGTCTTTTCTCCGCCGCAGCGGTGGTGGCAGCATTTGTACTCGCCGGACTGGCCGTGCGGGTAAAACATCGTCGGTCACTGTTTACCATCGCCATTGGGGCGACTTTAATTGCGCTCATCTCAATCGCCTGGCTGCCCGACTTCTTGCCCTGGTTGGCTCTCCTGATTTTCGGTTTTTTTCTAAGTGGCACCTTCGCCATGAGCCTCGGGCTGATCGGCGAGTACAGCAAGGATTCAGCTAGTGCCGCCCGACTGGCCGCGATGACGTTCTTTATCACCTACACGGTCGCTGCTGCCGGCCCCCTAGTTGCCGGAGTGCTCCTTGACTATTTTGATTCATGGCCACTGGTTTTCACCATCTTGGCGGGCGTTGCTGCGTTGCAATTACTGACGGTACTGCCGCTACGTCGAAATGTTCACGTCGACTAAAGCCTGCACGCCTGAATGTCGGTTACCAGGATGCCCTTTGCCCCTAAAGCAAATAGTTCATCCATAATGCGATGCACATCAATGCTCAGCACCATCGCACGTACTGCAGACCACTGTGGATCTTGCAACGCAGAGATTGTTGGTGATTCAATACCTGGGGTGATCTCACACGCTTGAGGCAGTCGGTCGTTCGGTACATCAAAATCAACCAATACATACGATCTCGCAACATTTACACTGTGTAGCCGTCTCTCAAAGGTATCTTGTGCCTGCGTCCTCTCGGACTTCTCAGGTCGAATCACAATCGCCTCCGATTCTAAAATCGGATCCCCCAACACTTCCAGTCCGGCGGCACGCAAGGTGGCCCCGGTTGCCACAACGTCAGCTACAGCATCGGCGACGCCGAGTGCTACGGCATTTTCGACTGCGCCATCAAGGCGAACGATGTGCGCCGAGATCTGAAACCGGTCTAGCCAGGCGCGCAGAAGGCCTTCATAGGAAGTGGCGATCCTCTTGCCATTGAGCTCGTCACGCGAACTCATAGAACCCTTGGGGACAGCCAATCGAAACGTTGATGGGGCAAAGCCAAGCTGCATTATTTCCTGCGCCGGCGCTCCGCTATCGAGCAACATGTCTCGGCCGGTAATTCCCAAGTCAATGGTTCCCGCACCCACATAAATCGCGACGTCTTTTGGACGAAGAAAGAAGAACTCAACGTCGTTTGCTAAGTCGGTAAGGGTTAAAGACCTCGCACCAAGTGAGGCAAGATAGCCAGCCTCCTTAAGAAGTTGCGCAGCCGGCTGCGCCAATTGCCCCTTATTAGGAATTGCAACCCGCAACATGGTGTGCCCTTCGGTTCGGAAAATGGGTCTATAGATTCTTGTAAATATCTTGAACGCTCAATTCATGTGCGTGCATGAGTATTTCAAGGTGATAAATTAATTGTGAAATTTCTAGTGCCAACGCTTCTTTGCCTTCGTGTTCGGCCGCCATCCATACTTCGGCCGCCTCCTCAACGATTTTCTTCCCAATCGCATGTGTGCCCGCCTGAACGAGACGAACTGATGCAGAATTGGTATCGCCAGCGGCAAGCTTGTGAGACAACTCCAGATAAAGATCTTCAAAAGTCTTCGTCGAAGGCGTGTCAGTCACTAGCGCAGTCTACCGAAACCCGGTTGCTGTTGAACTTCCCGCTAGTACGAACGTGTCCCGCGCCAACAAGGCCATCGAAAGGGCAGCCTCCACCGCCTCAGATCCCTTGTCTTGCGGTGAGTCCGCCAAACCCGCTCGGTCAAGCGCTTGTTGCTCACTATCAACGGTCAGTAAGCCAAACCCAATCGGCATCTGGCTATCAAGGCCGACTCGGAGCAAACCCTGCGTCGCCGCGCTGCAGACATATTCAAAATGTGGAGTGCCACCGCGAATCACCACTCCGAGAGCAATCAACGCATCAAATTTCCCGCTTCGAGCCGCAAGTTGAGCGGCAAGTGGTAATTCGAATACGCCGGGAACCCGGACTAGTTCATGCGTGGAGCCGGCTTGCTCACAAGCTCGTGTCGCACCGCCGATTAAGCCGCCCATAACGACTTCGTGCCATTGCGCGGCAATAATGCAAGTGCGAAGACCCGCTGCGTTTAGGTCCAACTGTGGAGCACTTCCGCCACTCATGAGTTCCCCTTCGGTGGTGCGAATGCGAGAATCCGTTCAACGTATTTGGCAATTGCGTCGACCTCAAGATTAACTTGGCTGCCTACTTCAAGTTTCCCCAACGTTGTATCTTTCAAGGTAGTGGGGATTAGTGAGACACTAAACCATTGGTGTTCGGCGGTCGGCTCCGCCACTGCCACGACGGTGAGAGAAACCCCGCTGACCGTTATTGAACCCTTTTCAACAACGTAACGTGCGATCTGGAGCGGTAAATCAAATGAAATGATTGTCCAGTCCTCACTGGGCTCAATCGATCTTACGACTGCGACTGCATCAACGTGCCCCTGCACGATGTGCCCGCCCAGGCGACCCGTGAGTGGCATCGCTCGTTCAATATTTACGCAATCCCCAATGTTCAACTCTCCCATCGCACTGCGCATGAGTGTTTCGTTCATGAGGTCAGCCGAGAAGCTTTTCTCGTCAAATTCGGTAACGGTTAAGCACACTCCGTTGACTGCAATTGAGGCACCAACTTGCGCGTCCGCTAGCACTCCGTGCGCCAAGAAGGTCATGTGAGCAGAATCTGAACCGGCGCTAATTGCGCTAACAAAACCCGTCGCTTCAACAATACCGGTGAACATGGTTTAACTCTAGTACTTATCCCAGTTCTCCGATCTGGATGAGGTCAGCTCCTAAAACAAACGTTGAGGTGACCTTCACACGGCCCATTAATGGCGAATTTGTGGCCAATGCCCGCGGTCCAGAGCCAAGGGTAACCGGAGCCGTAATGCTGATTATTTCATTTACCCAGCCCGATTCAACGAATGCTGCTGCCAAAGTAGGTCCCCCTTCTAACAAGAGATGATTGACACCGCGCTCTGCTAATTCGGCAAGTGCAACCTCGGGATCCCGAATTGCCAAGTGCAGGAACTCCTTCGGAGCGACGTCGCGCATTCCCATGACCACCCGCAGTGGCTGGTTCGTTTTCGCGGAACCATCAACCTCGCGGGCGACAAGACTGGGAGAATCAACCAGAAACGTTTCTGTCCCCACCATGATTGCACCGACCCGCGAACGTAGTTCGTGGACGAAACCCCGTGACTCGCTCCCACTGATGACAGTGCGTTGACCAATTGCTGCGGCGACTCGACCATCCAGGCTTTGCGCAAACTTCCACGTCACAAAAGGCATGCCTGTGAACATCCGGTGGTTCCATTCCCGGTTTAATGCAACGGAAAGTGCCGAATCGAATCCGCCTGCCACCTCGAGCCCAGCGTTTCTGAGTACGCCAGCCCCACCGCCAGCTTCACTGGTCGGATCATCTTGCGCATAAAATACTCGGGAAATTCCGGCCTCGATAATTGATTGGGTACACGCAGGAGTGCGACCAATATGCGAACAAGGCTCCAGCGAAACGTAAAGATCCGCGTTATGAGTTGCTGTGCCAGCTGCTGCCAGCGCCTCAACTTCAGCATGGGGAGTACCCGCACCGCGGTGGACGCCGGTACCCACGACAATTCCGTCTTTCACGCATACGGCTCCGACCCGAGGATTAGATGAATGCGGCCCAAGATGCGCAAATTCAATTGCCTGCGAAATGAACTGCGGGTCGAATGTCAATTATTACTCCACTAGCGCTTTGAGATCGCGCACGACTTGAGCCGGATCAGGGTTGGAGTAGACACACGACCCTGCAACGAAGACATTGGCACCAGCTTCTTTGCAATCCGTTATTGTATTTTGGGAGACGCCACCGTCAACTTCAATCCACATTTGAGCGCCACTTAATTCTCTCGCACGAGTGATCTTGGGCATCATGTCGTACATAAATGCCTGACCACCGAACCCAGGTTCCACTGTCATGATCAAGATCATGTCGAGGTGCTCAATCAATCCATCAAGTGAATCAAGGTCAGTGCCAGGTTTCAGTGCAGCAGCAACTCTTGCCCCAGTAGCGCTAATATTCTTGCTCAGCGTCAGGGGATCTTTGGCTGCCTCAATGTGAAAAGTGACCGAATACGCGCCCGCTTCACCGTATGCCGGTGCCCACCGATCTGGATCGTCGATCATGAGATGAACATCGACCGGGAGTGATGTCTGGGCAATCACGCCGGCGACCACGGGAAGCCCAAATGAGAGGTTTGGTACAAAGTGGTTGTCCATGACATCAAGGTGAATGAGGTCAGCCACCCCCTCCACTTTGGAGATTTCCTCACTCAGCCGCCCCAGATTGCTATTGAGAACACTCGGCGAAATCAGCATGATCGCAGACTATCTGCACTCAACTACACCCGGCGTAACAGGGCAAAAAACATGGCATCTGTCCCATGAACATGCGGCCAGAGCTGAACACATGGCCCTTCTCCTAGATCACGCACTCCAGGGAACAGTGATCTCGCGTCTTCGAGTTGAACATTGGCTCTCGCGTGAAGAACACTCTCCACAACAGCCCACGTTTCTTCCAAGTAGGGCGAACAGGTTACATAGGCGATGATCCCGCCGACTCGCGTTGAATCGATGGCAGCCAAGAGTAATTCCTCTTGCAACTCGGTCAATTCGAGTGTCTGCTTCTTGGTTTTGCGCCAGCGCGCCTCAGGTCGGCGACGCAATGCACCCAAGCCCGAACAGGGAGCATCGAGCAGTACCCGATCAAAAAACCGATTACCCCAAGGACGCTCTCTGGCATCGCCGGTCAACAAATTCGCTGAAGGCCCAGTGATCTTGCTCATCAGATCTACTCGATGTTTGTGCAGATCCACCGCAATAAATTCGACACCAGAAGGTACTGAGTCGGAAATCAGGGCAGCTTTTCCTCCGGGACCCGCGCACATATCCAGCCACGCGCTTTCAGGGCCGGTCGGCTGAGCCAATAGAAATGCCTGGGCAACTAACTGACTGCCTTCATCTTGCACAATCGCGCTGCCATCACGGACCTGATCGAGTTCGAGCGGAATCACGTCAGTGAGAATTCGTGCCTGCTTACTCCAAAGACCTGGGATAGTCCCTTCAATTTCTTGGTCGCCTTCGCGCACTGCAATGACCGGGCGCGCGGCAGTGTTATTTGATTGCAGGAGTTTTTCCAGGTCGTCGAGCGGAAGCCCGTTACGCACCAATGATTCCTCGAAGGCCTCTACTATCCAGTCTTGATGAGAGTAGCGATTTCCCAGGGTCAAGGTTTCAGCGTCAAACTCAGACGTAGTGACGCAGCGAAGGACCGCATTCACAAAACCAACGCGCGCCTTTATGTGCCCCGTGTCTTTGCCCTTGGCCGTCACTCGAGCCAAAGCTGCGCAGGTGTCCACCGCTGCGTGGTCGGGCACCCGCATTGCGTAGATCTGGTGGATTCCCAGCCGCAGGATGTCAATGATTTCCGGCTCGGCGTTCGATAATGGGCGAGATGAACACTGCTGTGCCATGGCGTCGTAGAGAATTTGATTGCGTAAGACGCCGTAGGCGAGTTCAACCGTGAAGGCAGCATCTCGACCATTCAGCTTGTATTTGCGTAGCACCTGGGGAAGCGCCAAGTTCGCGTAAGCGCCTTCATCTCGCACCAAACGCAACAACTCCAGGGCTGCCATGCGTGGCTGATCGCCGGTGGGGTACTCCTTTGCTTCTTCCTCCATTAGAGAAATTTCACCTCTTCGGTGCGCAATCCACGCATCCAATCTGTGGCCAACATGAATTTCTTGCCCGGTGGTTTAATGCGATCAAGTTCAAGGGCATATGTCGCGCTTCCCACGAATACGTTTTTGTCGATCACGCAGATAACTCCCGGATCAAGTTGGATGTCGCGATTTGTGGATACGGGACCGATTGACAGTGAAATCTCGTGTTCACTTAACACCATGGTGGTCCACGCTCCCGGTTTAGGCGTCATCGCACGAATCCGACGGTCAATTTCGATCGCCGGCAGCTGCCAATCTATCCGGGAGTCGGATTTTTGTAACTTTGGTGCATAAGTTGCCTGATCGTGCTGTTGGGCAATCGGGGTAATCATGCCTGCTTCCAAAGCAGCTAGGGTCTGCCGCAGCAAGTGTGATCCTGTGTCAGCAAGTCGGGCAAGCAGCGCTCCGCTGGTGTCCTTCGGATCCACCAATTGCGTTACGTGGCCAAGGATCGGCCCGCTGTCCATTCCATGGTCGATTAGGAAGGTTGTAGCCCCCGTGATTGCGTCACCCCGCCAAATGCAATGCTGAACGGGAGCCGCGCCACGCCACTCGGGCAGCAGCGAGAAATGCAAGTTGATCCACCCCTGCGCGGGAATATCCAACATGGTCTCAGGGATTAGCTGGCCGTAGGCCACCACAGGGATCGCATCAGGTTGCAGTTCACGAAGCACCGCATCAATTTCGCGGATGGAGTCCGGGTACAAAGCCTTGATGCCGAATTTATCGGCCACAGCATGTACCGGACTTGGTTGCAATTCGCGCCCCCTCCCGGCCCTCGCCGGAGGTTGAGTGATTACCGCCAGAACGTCGTGCTCAGAGGAAATCAACGTTTCCAGAGCTGGCAGCGCCACATCAGGGGTGCCAGCGAAAACTAATTTCAATTTACATCCACTTTTGCGAAATTGCGTGCGGGCTTGTTTTAACGACCAAGTCGTCCCCGAACCAATCACTGGCTCTAATTTCCCTCATGGCCTCTTTGCGTTCCTCTGGTCCAAGACGGTCAATAAAAATGATTCCATCAAGGTGGTCCGTCTCGTGCTGGACACACCGAGCCATGAGATCCGCGCCAACCAACTCGATTGGCTCACCATACATATTAAAACCTTTTGCGACGACACTTCGTGCACGCGGAGTATCAAATGAGAGTCCCGGCAGTGACAAACACCCTTCATCCCCTAGCTCTGTGTCATCGGAGAGATCCAGAGTCGGGTTTACAACGTGGCCCAGCTCTTCCTCGACCCAGTAGGTAAAAACGCGAAGGGAAACACCCAGTTGAGGTGCCGCCAGTCCCACGCCCGGCGCATCTTGCATAGTGTCGGTGAGGTCTGCCACCAATTTGCGCAATTCCTTATCAAAATCCACAACCTCCGCGGCGGGGGTCCGCAGGACCGGGTCGCCAAAAATTCTAATGGGTTGAATCGCCATGCCACAAGTGTAGGACATGGCGTGCTGGGTCAGAAATCACGCGGATCGATCTGGATTCGCACAAATGAATTCTTCGGATCGGCCGAGCGAGTTCGCATTATGTAATTCAACACCTCGGTCAGAGCCCTTCCCTGCGCCCGGCGCACCATGAGAAAAACTTGTGAAGGGTCCCCCTCAATCGGCCCTAACAATCGCGCGTCAACTTTTTCCTGTGCGCTTGAGGCGACGTTCGTCACGGCATCACGATCCCCGATCAGCAATGCGACTCGAGCCGCAGGCGGCAAATGAGCCTGGGCGCGATCTACCAGCTCACGCCCAGCAAACCATGGGCTATCCCAACGGGCCAAAGCTTGGTTTTCCCTGCTTCCTGGATCGCCCGTGAGCACAATTGGTGCGCCTACCCTAGCCCTCACGGCCGCTGCAAACCCTCGGCGAGTTAACGACTCACTGGCAGTTAAGGAAATCGAGTGTGTTGCCATGTCCAAAATCACGACGGCGGCAAATCCGTTTTCCGCAAAAGGCTCTGCACCTTGAGTTGCGACCACAATGCGCGGTTGCGCATCAACATTGGCGATCACGTGTTCCTGTTGTGACCACAGCACAGGTGTTCCCGCAAATGCTCGCCCCAACTCTTCGGCTGTCCGTTCGGCGCCAATCGCAAGTGCCTTGATTTTTCCTCCGCCACAGGTGCATTTCCAACCACCAGATCCGCAACGGCCGCACGTTGCCTCGCCTTGGGGCTGCTCCACATGTTCACATTGAATCGGTCCACCGCAGACGCAGACGGCTCGCTCGCCACACTGGGTGCACAAAAATGCCGGGATGTATCCGCGTCGGCCAACAGATACCAACACTGGTCCAACCGGAAGTGACTCCTTTATGGCCTGCCACGCCAATTGCGGAATTCGAGATTGATGTGGATCACGCTCGACAGCGGTGTCCGTGAGCGTACGAACATGTGAGCGAAAGATGTCGACAGCGGGCTTGTCGGCAATAATGCTTTCGCACCATCCCGACTCGCACCATGACGCAGTTACCACTGAGCGGATATAACCGCCCACGATCAGCGAGCAGCCAGTTTCGTGACTGCGCAAAGCAGCCACCTCCCTCGCATCCCAATAAGGTGCATGCGAATCGCTGTACGCATCATTGAAGTCGTCCCACATGATTATTGCCTTGAGATTGTGAACTGGTGCAAATACCGCGGACCGAGTTCCGATCACGATCCTTGCGGTACCCGAACGCACCTCGAGGAAATTTCGGTATCTCTGTCCTTGACCCAAATGATTCGAAATGATTTCAGCGTCAGGAATCATTGCTACTAGACGCTCAATAGACGAGGCGTCAGGGACGAGAACAATCACTCCGGCCGCGCAATCGTGCCCCCGGATAGCGTCAACGAGTGCCGCGATCTCCTGCCACCAAGATGTTGCCGGCGCGCTACACCAGGCCGCGCGAACTAGATCCCCCGATCGCAATCTGAGAAGTAGCTCGGATCCGTCCGCGTAACAAGCCCATGGATCATTTTCCGGGGGGCCTTTGTCGACGATACTCTTGATCTTGCGGGCCTCCCCAGCCTTGGATTTATTGGGAACGGCCGCTCGTACTACATCCCAGAACATTCCAACATAACGCTCCGCAACACTTTGCACCAACTCAATCGTCTCAGCGGTGAGCGCTGGGCCAACAGCCCGCTCAATGAAAGCTAGCTTTGCGAACTCCGACTCCACCAGCCGGTCGACAACAATCGCATCGGCTAATTTGCCCGCAAAACGCACCCGGACCCGATCTCCAACCTGGCATTGAGCTTCGATACTGGCTGGGACCAGGTAATCGAAATCTCGGTCGAGATGGGACACGGGAACGTTGACCCGGACTCGAGCAATCGGATTCACCTCGGCCGGGGCAACAACCTTCTTCTCACGCACTTTCACTCGTGTGCGCACAGCCGGTAGATCAGCCAATAAGAGGAGCTGATCACCTTGTTCCATATGTGCCTACTTGATCACCCGTGGGAAATCTGAAACTAATTCTTTACCGCAGCTGCGAGTGAATCTGCACGATCCACCCGCTCCCATGTGAAAAGTCCATCTTCTGTCACGCGGCCAAAGTGGCCATAGGCCGCCGTTGGGCGATAGATCGGCCGCAAAAGTTCCAAGTCTCGAATAATCGCGGCTGGCCGAAGGTCAAAGACACTCAAGACTGCCTGCTGAATTTGCTCATCGGGCACAATGCCCGTGCCAAAAGTCTCGACGAAAACCCCCACCGGATGCGCTTTACCAATTGCATAAGCAACTTGAACTTCACAGCGGGTTGCTAAGCCTGCCGCCACCACGTTTTTCGCAACCCAGCGCATTGCATAGGTAGCTGAACGGTCCACCTTTGATGGGTCCTTGCCCGAAAATGCACCACCACCGTGACGAGCCATGCCACCGTAGGTGTCAACGATAATTTTTCGACCAGTAAGTCCGGCGTCACCCATGGGCCCACCTACAACAAAGTTTCCGGTGGGGTTCACGAGCAGTCGGACTTTAGATGAATCCAAGTCCACATTTGCCAAGATCGGGTCCACCACGAATTTCTTAACTTCCGGTGAGAGCGTTCCGTCCAGATCGACGCCTTCGGCATGCTGGCTACTCACCACGATTGTTTCAATGTGGAGAGGTTGATCATTTTCGTCGTATGCGATTGTGACCTGGGTCTTACCGTCAGGCCGCAAGTAGTCCATCTGGCCGGACTTTCGGACGGCTGATAGTTGTTGGGCCAACTTGTGTGCGAGAGAAATAGGTAGTGGCATTAGTTCCGGGGTATCCATGCAGGCGTACCCAAACATTAGTCCCTGGTCACCGGCACCTTGACGGTCCAGTGGGTCAGCGCTGCCACCCTCACGTTCTTCAATTGCATCATTAACGCCTTGGGAAATATCTGGTGACTGCTGCCCGATAGATACGGATATACCGCACGACCCGCCGTCAAATCCTTTTTCGGAACTGTCGTATCCGATTTCAAGGACTGTGTCCCGCACCAAGCTCATGACATCAGCGAAACCTTCAGTTGTCACTTCACCAGCAACGTGCACCTGCCCGGTCGTGAGCATTGTTTCGACCGCAACTCGACTCGTAGGGTCCTGGCGAATCAGATCGTCGAGAATCGCGTCACTGATCTGATCTGCCATCTTGTCTGGGTGGCCTTCGGTCACTGACTCCGAAGTAAATAGACGATGAGCCACAGGACTCCCCTTTTCATTTTCGAGTGTATTTGGGCAACTAAATTTTACTTTTGCGCGAACCTGAGTCTACCTGATCCAGCAGCTGGGCAAGCCGATGAACCACAGCGTGGGCAACATTTAGTTTGGATCCAATGATTGGCTCAACGACCTGGTCTTGTTCAATGAACAGCACTTCAGTGTTCTCTGATCCAAATATTTCGCCGTTGCTCACATTATTGACCACAATTGCATCTGCTCCTTTCGCCGCCAGCTTTCCGGATCCAAGTGCGATCAAGTCTTCGCGGTTGCTCGAGGTTTCAGCAGCAAATCCGATAATAATTGGCATTGATCCCAAAACTCTCTGCCGACAAATATCCGTCAAAATATCTGCTGTCGGCTCAAGCTCAAGATTCTGAACCCCGTGCGCCTTTTTGATCTTGGCGGTTGATTGTTGGGCGGGCCGAAAATCTGCAACGGCGGCCGCCATGATGACACCATCGGGTTGCCCACCCATAAGGTCAATGAGGGCCTTATGCATATCCGCACTGCTCTTTGCGTGAACCACTTCTGCCCCGGCAGGTGGATCAATGTCCATATGCCCAGCAACGAGGGTTACCCTCGCACCCGCCGCGAGTGCGGCTCTCGCCAAAGCAACGCCCTGCTTGCCACTACTCCTATTGCCGATATAACGCACCGGATCCCAATCTTCTTGGGTCCCCCCTGCACTAATGACAATGTGCCGGGCGGCAAGTGCGCCAGTATTGGCATTGAGCTGGGCCTCCAGGGCATCGAAAATTTCTTGTGGGGCCGGAAGCCTGCCTTTTCCACTATCGGTTCCTGTCAACGGACCTGTATCCGGTTCAAGAACTATGTAACCGCGATTGCGCAAACTCTCGACATTGGCTCGTGTTGCCGGGTGCTCCCACATTTGCGTATGCATAGCGGGGGCGAGCACCACGGGGCACGTAGCGGTCAAAAGAATGTTGGACAATAAATCACTTGCTATTCCATGCGTCGCCCGAGCCATAAAGTCAGCGGTTGCTGGGGCAATCACTACCAGATCCGCGCCAATTCCTTCTGCGACATGGGTTACGTTTCCACCGCCATCCCACAAGCTGGTATTGATCGGCTTACCCGAGAGCGCCTCAAATGTTGGTTCACCGACGAAACGCAGTGCATTCGATGTAGGAACAACGCTCACTTCATGTCCTGCTCGCGTGAGCAGGCGCAACAATTCAACCGATTTGTATGCCGCTATTCCGCCGCATACACCCAGGATTACCCGAGGCAAGTTAGTCCTGCTCAACCTCGGCGCTTGCAGCAGCGAGACCGTTGTCGGTGCCGCCGGATGCAATCGGTGATTCAGGGAATGTTCGTTCAGAAGTCAAAAGCCCCGCGTCAATCTCACGAAGGGAAATCGACAGTGGCTTCTCTTGCGCATGGGTCTCAACAAGCGGCCCGATGTATTCAAGGAGTCCCTCACCCAATTGTGAGTAGTACGCATTGATCTGGCGAGCACGCTTAGCGGCATAGCTGACCAGGGAAAACTTTGAATCAGTTTTGGTCAACAGGTCGTCAATGGAGGGATGGGTAATACCTTCAGGGCGTGCGTTCATGAATCCTCATTTCGGGGGTCAGCCACCAACTCTAGCAAAGCCTGGGCCGTGTGGGTCACATCGGAGTTCACCAGAACGTGATCAAATTCAGAAATCGCGGCCAATTCCTCGTGTGCGATTTCCAGTCGGGTGGCTAAAGCGGCCTCGTCTTCGGTCCCTCTGCCCCTCAGCCGGGCGTCCAATTCGGCAACACTCGGGGGTGCAATGAACACTAAAGTCGCCTGCGGCGCCCGCTCTCGTACTTGGCGGGCCCCCTGAACTTCGATCTCCAAGATCACCGGAACGCCAGCTTGGCGGCTGGCCTGGACCGGATCGCTGGGCGTTCCATATTTATTTCCTGCATATTGTGCCCACTCCAGCATGTGCCCCGTCTCAACCATCCGGGTGAATTGCGGATCAGAGACGAAAAAATAAGAGGCGCCTTCCCGCTCGCCGGCTCGCGGAGACCGTGTTGTAGCCGAGACCGAGAGCCACATCTGGGGGTTCAACTCGAGCGCTCGAGCCACGACAGTGCTTTTCCCGACCCCGGATGGACCCGACACCACGATCAGTGGCGCAATCTGATTTTGTTCAGGGCCTAACTCAGTCATGCCGAACCAATCTCTCGAGCAATTGCATCAGCGGCCTGTTTCAGATTCGGGCTGCCAGTAATGGGTCGCCCAATTACCAGCAGATCTGCCCCACAATCAAGTGCTTCAACCGGTGTCATAACCCGTTTTTGGTCGCCGGGCGCCGACCCTGCGGGGCGTACCCCCGGGGTAATCAGAATGATCCCGCTACCCACTTCGGCCCGAACCCGAGCAACTTCATGTGGCGAACACACGATCGCTCTGGCGCCTGCCGCAACCGCTAATGCCGCCTGCCGCAACACCGTGTCCTGCGCCGGGGTGCAAATCCCCACTTCAGCGAGCGCTTGGTCATCTAGGCTCGTCAACACGGTGACCGCGGCAACTAAGGTCTCCGGCAATTCCTCACATGCCGCTCGCACCATTTCAGGTCCCCCCGAGGCGTGCACGGTCAGGTACTTTGGCGCATAGCGGGACAGCACCGCAGCAGCCCCTGCCACCGTATTTGGGATATCGTGTAATTTCACATCAAGGAACAGATCACAACCACTTTCGCGAACAACCTCAATTGCGTCTGCACCATTACGATAGAAAGTTTCTAACCCAATTTTGAGCGTGGAGACAACGTCCTGGGTCTGCCAGGCCCACTCTCGCAGTAATTCAATTTCTTGTGCATCAAGTGCCACAGCAATTGGCGCCGTTCCCATTGAATGCCTTTCTTTTCGCACTTGCTATTCGGAAATAAAGTCCCAGTTCTGTTCACCGTGATCTATTGACTCACCTGCGGCAGTCTCGGTCACGGCTTCACTTTCTTCTCTGTGCGCAAAGGAAATCGCCTGCGTGAGGCTCTCGAAACCGCGACTGCGCAGTTCCTGCTCAAGTTCCTTCTGAATGCGCATTGGCGCCGCCGGGTCATTAAAGATCGAAGTACCCACAGAAATTGCATTCGCACCAGCAAGGATCATTTCGAGGGCATCATGGCCGGTTCTGACCCCGCCCATTCCGATAATGGGTAAATCGGGCAATGCGCTTCGGATCTGCCAGATACAACGAACTGCAATTGGCCGGATCGCGGGGCCGGAAAGCCCTCCGGTCACTCCCGCTAGAGCCGGTCGCATCGTCTCAGTATCGATGACCATGCCTAATAGCGTGTTTATGACCGAAACGCCGGTCGCGCCTGCCTGCGAAACTGATGCTGCAATCTCAACAATGTCTGTCACATCAGGTGACAACTTCGCGAAAATGGGAATCTTATTGTCACTATTTCGCCGGACAGTTTGAATTATTTGCGCCGCAGTATCAGCCCGACAGGCAAACACTTGACCGCGGTCTTCCACATTGGGGCAAGAAATATTGACCTCGATTGCGTCGAAACCTCCTGCGACGCGAAGCTTGGCAGCAACTTTGCCAAATTCGTCAGCTGTTCCACCGGCAATGGAAACGATAGTTCGCGCTCCCCGCTGCTGTAGCCAAGCAAGGTCAGTTTCCAGAAAACTTTCTACACCAGGGCCTTGCAACCCAATCGAGTTCAACATGCCACTCGGAGTTTCCGCCATGCGCGGCGTTGCTCGGCCGGATCGCGGTGCCAACATGATGCTTTTAGTGACGATTCCACCGATCGCAGTGATGTCAAAATAGTTGTCGAGTTCGCGTCCAGCCGCCGCACAGCCAGAAGCTGTCAACACTGGTGAATGTAACTCAAGTGAGCCCAAATGGGTCCGCAGATCGAATGTTGATCCGGGTGAGGCCTTTCCCGTTGAAATTATGGTTCGCGTCATGATCGCAACCCCTCTCCGCCCCAGGTGCCATCTGGGATTGTGCCAACGTCCGCCCAACGAACCCGATCACCTCTGAAAACAGGGCCCTCAACACAGGAGCGCAGCATGCGCGTCATACCGTCTTCACCGATTACGGGTAAAACACAGGTCATGCAGACGCCGATCCCACAAGCCATGGACTCTTCGACCGAACACTGACTAAATATCTTCCGGGTCGTGCACTCCGCGGCGACACTGGCCAACATGGGCATGGGGCCACACGCATAAACGACATCAACTTTAGATGAATCGAGAGTGTCGATTAAAGCATCAGTCACCCATCCGCGCATTCCTGCCGTGCCGTCTTCTGTGGCCAAGGTCAAAGACGTTGACACACGTTTGAGTTCGAGGCCTCCATAAAGCTTGTCCTCGGTAGATGCCCCAATAATCGTGTCAACCCGGCAGCCACGGTCGCGCAAACTTTCTGCCAACATGATTAATGGAGCCGAGCCGTAACCACCACCCACGAGAACGCAAGTTACGGGTTTCGTGGGAAGCGTAAACGGTTTGCCCAACGGGCCCACCAAATTTAGGGGATCGTGACGCCGCAATTTGGTGAGCCATTGCGTACCCTTGCCGACAGGGGAGACAACAAATTCAAGCGTTCCGCCATACATTCCGCGAGCTTGTACTCGTTGAATTGCGAAAGACCTCCGAAGAATCATTGAACTTTCTTCGCCGCCCATGCCGACGGTCACGAATTGTCCCGGTCGGGTTCGTTCAGTTATACCCGGCGCAGTCACAGACAGGACGAAGTACTTGCCTGTTCGCTGCACATCAAGCACTTCACCATCTACTTGGATCGCACCCGGATTTGCACCCACACTTGCACCCACACTCATAGCCCCACGCTACACGCTGTCCCAGTTCATGCCCCGTACATGCTCTTGGATGGACTTCACGCATGGCTGGTCGTGGAGAAGCGAGTCAATACCTTGCACTGCAGCAGCCAATCCTTGTACCGTTGTAATGCATGGAACTCCACGAAGAACCGCGGCGGTGCGAATCTCATATCCATCTTTTCGGGGGCCAACGCCATACGGCGTGTTAATAATTAGGTCAATTTCACCAGCGTTAATGGAATCCACCGCTGTCGGCTCCCCACCGGGTCCTGCACCTTCAAATTGTTTTCTGATCACCCGTGCGGGGATACCATTGCGTTGCAAAATATCGGCGGTACCTTCCGTTGCAACAATCGCAAATCCGAGGTCTGAGAGTCGCTTCACTGGGAAAATGGCTGAGCGCTTATCCCGATTCGCGAGCGAAACAAATGCGGTTCCCCGCGTTGGCAGACCCCCGCTAAAGGCAGCGACCTGCGATTTGGCGAATGCCACTCCAAATGAGGAGTCGATACCCATGACCTCCCCGGTTGACTTCATTTCCGGACCCAGAACCGTGTCGACTCCGTGGAAACGTCCAAATGGCAACACAGCTTCCTTCACTGACACCGGACTCCCTGCAGGCAATTGCCCACCGTCACCGCGTCTGGGAAGGACTCCACCCGCACGAAGTGCTGCAATACTTTCGCCAGCCATAATTCGAGCCGCCGCCTTGGCAATTGGCACACCCGTTGCCTTTGACACAAATGGCACGGTTCGAGACGCCCGCGGGTTGGCTTCCAAGACATAAAGCACGTCCGATGCGAGTGCAAATTGAATATTAATTAATCCGCGCACGCCGACCCCGGCGGCTATCGCATAGGTTGAGTTGCGGATCCGTTCAATCTCTTCCCTGCCCAAAGTAATGGGCGGTAGCGCACAGGCCGAGTCACCGGAGTGAATCCCCGCCTCTTCGATGTGCTCCATTACACCCGCGAGGTAAAGATCCGTTCCGTCAAAGAGCGCGTCCACATCTATTTCCACGGCGTCGTCGAGGAAGCGGTCCACCAAAACCGGATGCTCGGGGTTAATTTGGGTTGCCCGCTCCAGATACTCCTTGAGCATTTCCTCTTCATAAACAATTTCCATGCCTCGACCGCCCAGTACATAGCTTGGTCGCACCAAAACTGGATAACCGATTCGATGAGCGATTTCCCGTGCCTGCGCAAATGAGCGGGCAGTCCCATGAGCAGGTGCGGGAACTTTCGCCTGATCCAGCACTCGAGAAAAAACTTCTCGATCTTCAGCCGAGTGAATTGCTTCGGGCTGGGTGCCAATAATGGGCACGCCTGCGTCAGCCAGAGGTTGCGCCAAGCCAAGTGGGGTCTGGCCACCCAATTGCACGATCACTCCGACAAGTTCCCCAACCGAACGCTCAACGTCAATTACTGCCATGACGTCTTCAAATGTGAGCGGCTCAAAGTACAAGCGGTCCGAGGTGTCGTAATCCGTTGACACTGTCTCGGGATTGCAATTGATCATGATCGTTTCAAATCCGACCTCACTCAGAGTCATTGCGGCATGCACACAGGAGTAATCAAATTCAATTCCCTGACCAATTCGGTTCGGTCCTGAACCCAAAATAATGATCTTGCGACGATCAGAAGGAACTACTTCAGTTTCGAAGTCAAATGACGAGTAATGGTAAGGAGTCTTGGCCGCAAACTCAGCGGCACAGGTATCAACAGTTTTGAAAACCGGAAGCACCCCAAGTTGTGTGCGCAACTCTCTAATTTGCGATTCACCGACACCCCGCAAGGTGGCGATTTGTGGATCACTAAACCCGAGCGACTTAGCCTCAAAAAGCAACGGGGCGACCAAGTCTCGGCTGTCGTGAACCTGGTCTGCGATTTCATTGATTCGAACTATTTGATCCAGGAACCACGGATCAATATTTGTGGCCTCATGTACCTGTGCAATTGTGGCTCCCAGCCATAATGCGCGCTGTGCAAGCGAGAGTCGGGAGTCATGTGGGCGCTTCATTTTTTCCAGTAGCTGCCCAATCTCCTCTGTGTCACGAGGTTGCGCCCAGGTAAAGATTGCCGACTGTTGCTCAATAGAACGCAGGGCCTTTTGCAGTGCCTCGGGGAAATTTCGGCCAATTGCCATGGCTTCCCCGACACTTTTCATGGTTGTGGTCAACGTCGTGTCCGCCCCAGGAAATTTCTCGAATGCGAAACGGGGCACTTTGACGACGATGTAGTCCAAGGTGGGCTCAAATGAAGCTGGGGTCTCCGCTGTGATGTCGTTCTGGATTTCGTCGAGTGAATACCCGATGGCCAGCCTGGCCGCAATTTTGGCGATGGGAAAACCTGTCGCCTTAGACGCCAAAGCCGATGATCTTGACACTCGAGGGTTCATTTCAATCACGATTAAACGTCCGTCATCGGGATTAATGGCAAACTGGATATTGCATCCGCCAGTGTCTACGCCGACCGCGCGAATAATGTCTATTCCTACATCGCGCAATTTCTGAAATTCTCTGTCGGTCAATGTCAGTGCGGGAGCGACAGTGATGGAATCCCCTGTATGCACGCCCATGGGGTCAACGTTTTCAATCGAGCACACCACAACCACGTTGTCATTGTGATCTCGCATAAGTTCGAGTTCATATTCTTTCCACCCGATGATGGACTCTTCTAGCAGTACCTCAGAGGTTGGACTCGCCTTCAAACCAAGTCCGGCGATTCGGTACAAATCTTCTTCACTGTAGGCGATCCCAGACCCTGCGCCTCCCATGGTGAACGACGGCCGCACGACCACCGGATAACCCAGCTCGGCCACCCCGGCAAGACAATCTTCCATGGTGTGACAAATTCGGGAATTTGCGCTCTCAGCACCAATGTCCTGAACAATCTTGCGGAACTTCTCACGATTTTCCCCGCGTTCAATGGCCTCAATATTTGCCCCAATCAACTCAACCCTGTATTTTTCGAGAATTCCGGCCTTGTCGAGTGCGATGGCGGCATTGAGGGCCGTCTGCCCGCCCAAGGTGGGCAGCAACGCATCGGGTCGTTCTTGTGCAATTACCAGTTCAAGGTACTCGGTTGTGATGGGCTCAATGTAAGTTGCGTCGGCAAACTCAGGGTCCGTCATGATGGTTGCTGGATTCGAATTTACCAAGATCACCCGAATCCCTTCTTCGCGCAATACTCGACACGCTTGTGTGCCCGAGTAGTCAAACTCACAAGCTTGCCCAATAACGATTGGCCCCGAACCAATCACCATGACTGACTTAATATCCTCGCGCTTAGGCATGTGCACCCATCTTTTCTAGAAAACGGTCAAAGAGGTATTCGGAGTCATGTGGACCCGCAGCGGCCTCAGGGTGGTACTGGACACTAAATGCACTGTGATCGAGCAACTCGATCCCTTCCACGACGTTGTCATTCAGGCAAATATGTGAAATCCGTGCCCGGCCGAATGGGGTGTCAAATTCACGTGAGTTCGGGGCGCGAACTGCGAAACCATGATTGTGCGCGGTGATCTCGATTTTCCCCGTGGTGAGGTCTTTCACCGGCTGATTAATCCCGCGATGTCCATATTGCATTTTGTATGTATCCAGCCCCAGCGCGCGACCGAGAATCTGATTTCCGAAACAAATTCCAAACAATGGCATCTTGGCTTTGAGTGCCTTCTGCACTAAACCCACGGCGTCTACCGCACTTGCCGGGTCCCCCGGTCCATTGGACAAGAATATTCCATTGGGTTTCAAAGCCGCGATCTCCTCCCAGCTGGTGTTCGCATTCACCACGTGCACCTCGATGCCGCGTTGGGACAGCAGTTGGGGAGTCATGGACTTGATGCCAAAGTCCACAGCCACACAGGTTGCCTTTTTCTGTCCGCTCGCGGCAATAACGTAGCTTTTCGCCGTGCTCACTTGGTCCGTGAAACTGGCGCCCAGCATGACCGGGGATTGCGCGACAGTTGCAACTAGCTCCTCGGGGTTTGCACCATCTGGGTCAGAAAAAATTCCCATGCGCATCGCACCACGTTCACGCAAGTGACGCGTGAGCGCCCGAGTATCAACCCCTTGAATGCCGACGATCCCGTTGATTGCCAGCTCATCTGCAAGTGTGCCGGTAGCGCGCCAATTAGAAACGACGCGAGACAATTCCCGGATGACAAAACCAGATGGCCACATGCGAGATGATTCGCTATCTTCATGGTTGACGCCGGTGTTACCGATGTGTGGAGCCGTCATGACCACGATCTGACCGCAATAAGACGGATCCGTGAGGGTCTCCTGGTAGCCGGTCATCCCGGTCGAAAAGACTGCTTCGCCAAAGGCCGTCCCGCTTGCACCGAAACCCTTACCCACCAGCGAATATCCGTCTTCGAGAACCAATACGGCCCGACTCACGCTGCCCATCACGCACTCATCTCACTTTCGAGTAGCTTCATCAATTTTTGATGACCCGCGCCAGAATCAACGACCACTCCAGCTTCGAGCCGATGCTTTCCGAGATCCGGCATAATCGTGAAAAGATCTGCTAAAAGCGGTGCTCTTAACGGCCATCGCCTCATCACTGACCAATTCTCATACATTGAGCGCACCATCCTTAACCTGATATATGCCATTAAAAAAGACATCGGTCACTGATACTGGAAGGGTCATGCCCGCATACGGTGTATTTCCCGACAGTGATGCGAGTTGCTCTGCAACGACCAAGTGCCCTTGATCAGGGTCGATCAGGACTAGGTGGGCGCTTTCACCAACGGCCAGCGGTCGACCGTGATTGGTTGCGCGGCCAATTCTTGCGGGTGCACTCGACATCCGATCACTCAAGGTCCGCCAATTCCAATCTGGTACATCTTGCATCGCGGATACCACCACGCCCAGTGCGGTTTCTAGTCCAAGCATTCCAAATGCCGCACTGTCCCATTCGCAATCCTTGGCTTCATGTGGATGCGGAGCATGATC